>Ga0208019_1000209_pt1 | contig 32612 bp, 13 predicted proteins | sample CB_VirMetaG_5_FD_184540 | JGI IMG/M metagenome (GOLD analysis project Ga0208019, IMG submission 184540) | Freshwater to marine saline gradient viral communities from Chesapeake Bay - CB_1508_1D Viral MetaG (SPAdes) (version 4) | ecosystem: Environmental > Aquatic > Marine > Coastal | place: USA... | reverse complement strand
ACTGTTTGCAAAGTTTTCAAGTAACTTTACAAAGTTTTCGTTTTGGAACTCGCCATAACCAGCGTAGTTCTTACCAATTAGTGTAAGATCTGTAGTTGTATCTACTGTACCGTCTGAGATAGTACTGAGGACCGCACCGTTTGTCTTGTTAATTGTATAGGCCATTTATTTGTCTCCACAAACTTTATTTTATTTATCAGTTATAATAATATATGCTGTTAACTGATACTGCTAAGATTAGTCAAAGTTTGAATTCTAATCGTATAATCTATCTGAATTAGTCGGTTTAAGCTCTTTTGTACAGGGTGGAAGATAACATGAGTTAGCAATCTGCCTGTGTTAACTGTGCCGATCCAGCTTTTCAGTCCCAACTCATCAAATGTATACGTGTCATTGAAGTTGCTGGTATTATCAAATGCTTGCTGTCCGCTTGGTTCGCCATAATCTAGCAAACAACTTACAACAATATCACTGTAGATGTTACCACTAATATGGTTAACACTCAGCTTGTTTCTGCCTGCATCAGTATTCAAACTACTGTTATCGTCTACAACCTTATAGTATGTTTGGTTGTACAAACTAGCATTTTGTCCTGAGCTGTTAGCTGGCAAATAGGTAATAACACCCGTCGGGTCAACGTTTGTGCCGCCATTACCAAATGCCATTTCGTGAATAAAACCTGTGGTCTTATTACTTAGACTTAGTGCTAATGCTTCACTCATATTCTCATAGTGAATAGCATTGCGCTTGTTTACATATTCTTCACCGCTGTCTGGGTCAAAGATGCGAATGTGTCCTTCCATATGAACACCGCCCTTTTCCTTGAAGGGTGTTTCAGGCTCTTCTATTTTGTTGTCCATATCTTTCTCTTCATTCATTATTATATTATACCTTTAGTACACATTCAACAAGTTTTTCACCTGTGTCGTCGTTTGTTTCAAGAGCAATACCAACACGCTCGCCTTCTGCTGTCGCACTAGCGACTCCGTCGTGATCCGCATAAACCACTTGACCCTTTACAACTGAACCTACTACACGAACTGGGACACGACCAACTAGTGCGACAGCAACGCCGTTTTCTAAATCGCTATTCATTAGATAGGCCGGTGCAGTACTTATCACGCCTACAGGTATGCCGTCTTGTGTACAATATGTTACTTCTGCACCTCCGCCTACTGTCATTACTGTACCAAATGGATATTCTGCATCTGGTAGATAACGTTCTGCCAAGTCAGCGTATTGTGCATTAGTTGCAGTACCTGAGAATATACTGGTTGTAAGCGTATTGGTGCTAGGATTATAAGTTAAGCTAGTGTCTGTTTCAATACCTTGTGCACCAGTTGTGCCGTCAACAAAGGTAATATAAACAGTTTCGTTTGTAGTATTATTTGCTGTAGCTGTAACATTTGTTGCAGTGGTTGCTGTGCCACTTAGTGCGCCACTGAATGTTGTTGCTGTTAATGTACCATTACTGCTGTCAAATGTTAAATTTGTACCTGTTTTAGGAGGCAAATTACCGGTTGCAGCAGTAACAAATACAACATTACATGTCGTGTCAGCACTTTCGTCTGCTACCGTGATATTAGTAGAAGTTGTTGCTGTTGTAGCATTGCCACTTAGTGCACCACTAAATGTGTCAGCAGTAATTGTGCCAGTACTTGGATTATAATGAACGCCTGTATCATACTTAACAGCGGTAAGAGCACCAGATGTTGTACTTGCAAAATAAAGATTAAAGTCTGTATTTGTTGTTTCATCCTGTGACACAGTGGCGCCAGCAGCAGCCCAACTTAGTGTGCCAGCAGCATTACTAACTAGTGCATAGCCACTAACTGCTGCGTCTGCGTTAGGAAGTGTCCAGGTTACATTACTTGATACAGTAGCAGGAGCCTGGAATGCAACCCAGTTACTACTGTCGCTGTCTGCAAAACGTAGATCACTTTGAGCACTAAGTTGTACATTGCTCTGCATGTCAATGATGCCTGTGCCTGCTGTATCCAGTGTAAGGTTTTGGTTCGTACTTACTGTGCTTATTGCACTACCACGAATGTGTAAACTTGGACTATCAGCATCACCTATTTCTAATGCTTCTGCTTGTAGCGTAGCAAGTGTAAAATCTACATCATCTGTGTTAATTGTGTTACCAGATGGTTCTTGACTATATCTTCTAAACAGTTTGAACTTGCCATCGCTAGCATCACGGAATAACCCAGCATGTTGTGCGACCCCATTGTCGCCATAGTGCCCTACAAAACCAATATCAATAATGTCAGTAGATTCATTACCTACTGCTAAACGGATTAGTGGGTCAGCAACATTTAAGTCTGTTGCATTAACTGTTGTTGTGGTGCCAGTTACTGTTAAGTTACCTGCAACGTTTAGTTGGTTACCAACTGTAAGATCGTTTGTAATGGTAACGTTGGATGGTAAACCAATAGTAATTTTGTTTGCGGTTACCGCAGTCTCAATTTCATTTGCAGTACCTTCAAAGTCGATGGTATCGCCTGTTTCAACTGTATCGTTTGATCCACTGTCTGCCTGTAATGTAAAGATTGTTGTACCACTTGAAAGTAGTCCGTCGACATAGTTCTTAGTTGCTGCATCTTGTGCACTAACAGGGTCTGTAACACCTTGTACTCTGTTAGTACCCATTTGTACGGTTTGACTGCCTGCAATCGTAATACCATCGAGTGTACCAACACTTGTAATGTTTGTCTGTGCAGCGGTAGTGAGTGTACCTGCAACGTTAGTTGCTGTAACTGTATCAATATAGGCTTGTGACCATTCATTGCCACTTGCACCTAGTGTATAACTGCTATCTGCATTAGGTTCTAGTGTACCATCAATTAAAACAGATCCTGTACCATTTGGTGCTAGGATCAAGTCTGCGTTAGTGCTTGTATTTTCAATAGTGTTTGCAGCACTGTTAATTTTAATGTTGCCAAACTCTGGTGAACTAGAAAGTGCAATGTTTACATCATCTGTATTTTGTGTAAGAACTATATTACTATCGCCGGTAATACTTCTAAATCTAAGTTCGACGCCGACTTTTTCTTTGAATAGGCCTACGCTATTTGCTACTGCTTGGTTAACAGCACGGTTTGCTTCACCGCCTGCTGCGCCTGGTAGTTCTGCAAGCTCTAGTCTACCAGATGACGCATTATATGTTAAACCATAACCGTCGGTTAATGAACCTAGAGTTACATCGCTAAGATCGTCGATACTTGCTGCTGCAATGCGAGCATCTGCTCTAGCATCTGTATAATATTGTGTGCTTGTACTTCCTGTTGCGCTAGGATCCTCTGGAACATTTGCTGTATTAACTTGACCAGCGCCTGTTCCGAAATCAATTAAAGATTCATCAATGCCATCTATTTTAAGTACAACTGCACCTGATGTAACTGTAAAGTGATCTGAACTAAAACTTGCAACACCTTTATTACTATCGCTGGCATCTTCTGCGCTTATGGTTAATGTGTCTCCACTCTGTGCAGTATCAATACCTTCGCCGCCTGTTACAGTTAGTGTATCACCTAGATCAATAGCAGTACTTCCACTGTCGCCTGTGACTGTGATTGTGCTGTTTGTAATACTTGAATTAGGAATACTTGCAAGGGCAATAACGCCAGTACCAGCAGTGTAAGTAACACCAGTTGCTGAGGTAGCACTGATATGTGCACGTACTTCGCTAGCACTTGGTCCTACATATGTAATAACGCCTGTTGTGCTGTTATAACTTAAACTACCATCGCCGCCACTATCAGTAATACTAATAGCCGCTCTTGCTCGAGCATTAGTAAACCAAATGTTTGTTGCACTACCACTTGCTTCACTGATATCGTCAGTATCTAAAACAATAGCATTGTTACTGTCAGCAGTTAAACCATTAACATTTTTTATATGGTTAGCTTCTACTGTAGTTAGACGCCCATTCACATCAGTGAAGTTTCCGTCCATTTCTTCAAAAGTAAGCGGTGATGTCTTTTGACTACGAAGTACTATTGCCATTTTCGGTTAACCTTTATGTTATTTATTTCCATTTTATTGCTGCTCCACTATGTAACCGTCTTCTACATAATTCTCTACCACATATGAACTAGCACTGAGCTCAACTAGATAGTTTGGTATTACTGCTTCGCAATCTTTGAGGAATGTAGCATTAACGCCTGTAGATTCTTGCAATCCTAGACCGTTTGCTGCGGTGCTAGTACCTACATCATACCATGTACGTGTGTGACTGTTTGTTTGTGGCATGCGCTCATCTTCACTAGCATCAACAATAGTAGTACCTACACGATGCTCGTTAGCAAATCTTGTGCCACTTGTACCACGCCTAATGTTTGTAACATAATTGTTGGTAGTGTCAATTTCCCAATAGGTAATACGTTCGTTACCTACAAATAGCACTCCAGGGTATTGACTGGCCGGTGTTACTTGAGTTAGTACGCTTGCATCTTCAACATAAACTCTAGTATCTGCAGGTTTTAACTCTCTTGTTAGTTTTGTAGTTTTATCTGCACAGAGTCTGTAGTATTCAGTATTGCCTAGCATGTCGTAGAAGATTCTAAATCCTGTTGTAGGCTGTACAGTATTTTCACTTATACTTGTCATTACAATAATGCTGGCATCTGTCAATTCGATAGCATCATAGTTACTGAGATCAAGTCTACCATTGCCATCAATAGTGTATTGTCCAGGATGTAACCTAACTCCGTCTACGGTTACCCACAGATAGTCTAGGTTACTTTGTGTAGTAAGTGTTCTATCAATAGTATAACGTGCTTGTGCTGTACCTGTTTCCTCTTCGCCATCGTAGCCTTCTTCATCGTAGGTAGCAGAATCAATATCATATTCATATGTTGTTGTAGTAATGTCTGAGCCGAGCCCTTTGAATACTTGAGTTTGTAGTCTAAGTGGATCATGATTGCTAAAGATTGTTACTACAAGTTCATCGCCGTTGTTAATTGCAACTGTTTCACTTAGATATAGGTTAGACCCATCACAAGTATACTCGCCGTTGTTATAGTAAACAACAAGTTTATCGCCTTGTGAGCCTGCGTCAAATAGTTGGACTGCTCTATAATCTAGCGCACTACCGTCGTAGTCTGCTGTTACACTATCGCTATCTGATGTAGTCGCACTAGAATCTGCTGTAACGTCAAATGCACTCGCAAGTGTAGTTACATCATAATCTTGATATCTGTCTAGGTTGTTAGTTGAGTTATCGCTCTTCTTAATATGTGTAACGCCAACCTGTCCTGCACTAGTATTGGTTAGTGTTTCGCCCTTGCTTGTTGGTGCTGCCCAATAGGTTGTGCTGCCGTCTAATGTATAGTGCTTGGCGTTTGTTGGATCAAGTCTGATACCATTCAATTCAACAATCATATTACCTTCAAGTGGCTCGCCGTATAAAACTGGTTCTGCAAGTGCTAGTGTTCTTGTGCTGCCGTCTAGTGTGAATGTTTGCTGTACAGGTTTTGTAAATGGTTCACGTCCTGTTGCTTGTGCACTTGTCAAAACATGTATTTCACTACCGTTTGCAGGAATAAAGCTGGTGAATGTAACAACAACTCTGCCGTCCACGTCAGCATAGGTAAAGTTGGTAGTTTCAAGTCCGTCAACAAGCACCTGTATCTGTGTTACACGACTAAATGGAACAGCGAGAGCATAGGCTAGTGTGCTTCCGTCTGCAATTATTATTTCTTCGTGTGTTAGCTTTTCACCGGTTGATCCATAACCATAAATGTATATTGGACTGTTAAGTGCAGGAGCAGTACCAAATACTATTTCTCTTGTTTCATAATCTAAAGTAAAGTCTCTGATTGGTGTGCTACCGTTGTAAGCAATAATCATTGTTACTTGGTCTGCTTGAACGCTGCCTGCGTAATTGTAACGTACTGTTGTGCCATCGCCTGTGTATGTTCTATAGGTAATTGGGAAACTGTTACCGTCTGCTTGATAATCATCGCTTGGATCTGTATAAATTTCCATATCGAGTGTATCAAACACTCTACCAGGAACAAACTCTTCAGGCGCATGACTGCTATACTCGTCAACAAATGCACCGCCGTCGATGTTAATATCTTCTGGGCGTGTGCCAAGTGCTAGATCTGTGAATTGACTGCTAATAGTTGTATCAAATGCATTTGCGCCACTTAGTACTGTTAAACCATCAGTGTCAACTTCAAAATCATCAAAGCCAATAGTATCAAAGTTTGCACTGTCAAAGCCAGGCTCATTCTCAAAACTTACGCCACTTACTCTTGTACCTGTATAATCAGTACCATACTGTAGCAATGCTAAATCGTCGCCTATCATACCAGATGTTGGTACATAGTATGCTTCAATTCTATCTGCTGCACTTAGCAGACTTTCGTCTGCGTATGCACGGAATACTTCTGTGCCTGTGCTATCTTCAGTACTAAATGTAGAGCCAGTTGTAGTACCTCCGGTTACAATAACCTGATATACGTCCTGTACTTTTGTATCAGGATTTTGATACCATACTAGGTCCTCGTAGTTGTAACTTGTGTTAGCTGCCCACTTTAGTAGTGTTGAACTGTAAGTAACTCTATCAAATTTTAGTGTTGTATCAAATTCTCTATGTGTGTCATTTTTGATACGAGGTAGTAGTACAGCACCTGAACCTGCGGTATTTGTACTAATAGTAATTACAGGAGTTTTAGTATAACCGCTACCTTTTTGGTCAATTTGAACTCTTACAATACTATTTCCGTTAGAGATTGCAGTAATTTTAGCTTGAACGCCTCCTGCAATATCTGGAGCACTAACAGTAACATCTGGGTTTGTAATGTAACCCGAGCCGCCTTTATGTACTACAACTTGATCTAGATAATATCCTCTATTGTCATTCCAGGGTTTGTTAAGTCCTTGTGGCCATAGAAGTTCATCACCTTGATAATCTCCACTTGGTTTCCGGAAGTATCCTAGTGTTTCGTCATAAAAAGCGTGTACGTCAAAGTCGCTAATATCGCCTTGGAATAAATCGTCACCATCATACTCTGTAACATATTCTCTTATCTTTGTATGATATGGCTTAACTTCTTCTATAAATTTCTCAATAAATTCACTGTTATCTTTTCTATATGTAGGATACTGCGATAGTTGTCTTTGTTGATGAGCAACTTTCATAAAGCTAGTTTTGAACACCCAATCCATACTATAGTTCTGCTCATGAATTGCATACTCTACAATTCTAAAGAACAATTTGTTAAAGAGAGCAGCTTGTTCATTAATGAAAATATCATCTTTAATAGTGTTTAGAATCTGTCGTAGTTCTGTATGAGGGATTCTATCAAATTGACCAAAGTCAAAACTACTATTATCAAACCCAATGTAGCTACCATAGTCAGCACTACTGTAATCCCATAAGCTATCACGCAGTTTGATAGTACCATTTTCAATAACAACTTCATCCCATCCGGTTGTAGTCTTAGCAAACAGGCTGTAGTTACCATCGTCGTTAACTAACACTTTTGCAACTTCACCTTCAACTGCCTGTGTAAGTGTAAGTAGATCTGGTTCCGTGCTTACTTGATAATCAGGAACAGTAGTTGAGCTATATCCTGTTGCATACCAAGTGATGTAATCCCAATAGCGACTTGTATCATAACCCTGAATTTTTTCTAGTGTCCAATATTTCTGATCTCCTGCACCTTGTAATTTATAAATGGTCCATTGTCCATTAAAGTTACTATCTGATTCGACAAGCATTAAGTAACCTGCATCTAAGATCTCAGTGTTTATATAATCACGAGTCGTGATATCAGCTACTTTTTGATTCCACTCGCCGCTGTTTTTTGTTGGAGTAGGATCACTTAGTGTAAATCCAGTTATTACATTGTTTCGGACAATTGGCAACTTAGCAAATTCTTGGTTAATAAAAGATACTACAACCTTTGTTGCTTCAAGTCTGTTAACGAACAGGGTTTGTCTTGGACGTATTCCAATACCATATTTTTCACCAACACTTAAACTTGGATCTGGAACAATGTTAGAATTTTTATCAGCACCGCTCATGCTGTCAACAATTTTATTCCAAATACGTAATGGAATCTTCTGAGCAGGATCGCCTTCAGATACTAAATCAAACTCACTGTGTAGTATCCCGTCATTCCTAATTCTATCATAGTTAATGGCAACGATTGTTTCTTTATCGTTCAAATCATTTTTAATATTATTAAACATCATTGCATTCTGACCAATCAAGCTCATAAACTTGATGCCGGCAGAAACTGGATCAGTGATCTGGGCTTCAACACTATTTGTGCTCATTGTACGAATATCGTTATTTGGATAACTGTCTTTGCCTGTTACCCAGAAATAATATCGTGTTAGAGTACTGTTTGTAGTTGTGTTGTACTGTAAACTTGTGCTATAAGCACTATCATCTGCATAAAGAGGCTCACCTTCGCCACCGTTTGCTACATACTCGCTTGGTAACACTGTACTTTCTACCCATTCGCAAACTACTACTTCACTGCCTGGGAAAAAGCCATTCCAATTATTTCTTCTATATTCTAACTCGCCCTGTTCGTAATCAAGGACTCGACAAATAGATGTATTCCACCATGTCTTACCAACATATTCGTCGTTCCACTGTGCATTTGGATTCAACTGTTTATCGCTATTAGCAACACCATATACTGCTGGATCTAAGTCAACAATAAAGTTTAACTCTGCTTGTGCGCGGCCTGGTAATTTGCCTTTGGCAATATCAATCGTGTCTAAGAAACTTATGATCTGTTGATTACGTCTATCATAAGTTACAACTCTATTCAAGCTCAGCACATCAACTTTATTGTCTTGTTCTCTGTACTTTGTCCATACCTGTTTACGCTGACTATTGGTAAACACGTAGGTACTACCGCCATTAGTTTTGAATTGATCGTCGTTTTTACTGCCAACAAATATCTTATCGTCGACTACACTAACTGCACTTCCAAAACTATCAAACGGATCAATCAATGAGCTCTTGAGCTGTTGACCATATGCAAACTTTGGAGAATTGGTTGTACCTGCTGTACCCGCTGGTTCTAGTAGCGCATATACATACGCAGCACCGCTTTCGTTAACTGGTTCTACAAACTGAGTGCTGCCACTATCAAATGTAAGTGTTTCCACTGTAGCTACAACGTCAAATCTTGTGCTTAGTAGAGTTGTAGCTTTATCACTAGTGACTACAAGTTTTTGGCTTGCTGTCGAGTTAACAGGTTGAAATTTATCAAACGCAACTGCTAGACCAAAGTTTTCATTGTCCCTTGCATTTGGATGATTTAGTTTCTGTGTCATCCTAAATGGTTCAAAGTTTAGTTTAGATGCACTCTCATATACAGTACCTGTGCCTGGTCTTACACTAAGTTTATTGTTAGTGGTTGTATTAGAACTAGAAATTGTAAGCGTCTGTCCGCTAACACTGGTGCTTACTTCGCTTATATTAGCAGCGTCAATAATTGTTTTAATATCAGCGGGGTCGCTGGTGTTTGTTAGACTAATTTCTCGGTTGTTTATAAAGATCGTGTTACTTGCATCACTGTCAAATACAGCACTCTTTGTACTAATTGTTCCAAAACGTTTTGCTTCATCAATAAAGATATAAGTGCTACCTGTATTAGGATTAAGTGCATCCTCACCAGGACTACCAACTGCAATTATTGCTCCGTATGTATCAACTGCAATACTCCAACCAAAATGTTCAACATCGCCTGATGCTTCGCTAGCAAGAAGACCTTGACTTTCTCCTTGATAACTTTCCTGTACCTTGTTCCATTGTCCAATATAAATTTCAATAATATCGCCAGTTGCTGGTATGAATCTTGTGCTTATAGTATTTCCACTACGTGTATATCTGTTTGCACTACTATCACTTGTAAAGCTGCTGAACGCTCCATCTGCAGGAATAAGTGTTGTTCCGTTTACTTCAATAAATTCCAACTTAGTTGGAATAGTACCTGTTGTAGTAAATGCAGTTGTTGAGCCATCACCAATAAATCTTTCGATCTCTTGGTGGAATACTTGCATGCTACCGGCTTCGTTAACTACTGTGCTATCATATGGCGCACCAACAGCTAGTGTTTGACCAATACTATCACAGTCAATACTGTGGCCAAACCTACTACTAGCAGTACCACTTAATTTCTGCAAGAACTTGTAATGGCTACTGCGTCTAACAACAATTACTGTACTAGCAGCAGGTACACTAGTAAACACAATGTTACTACTACTGATATCGTAATCGATTTCGTTAAGGTAGACTTTACCATTTCTATCGCTAACATTCAATTCATCACCGCTTGGAGTAAATCCCAATGCATAGGTTGTAGTAGAACCATCTGCTGTAATAGTTGCTATGTCATCATCTGCGGTGTCTTGTTCATATAGATGATAACAGTAAACCTCATCGCTACCAGGAGATCCTACAAATAAGAATCTGTCATCATTACTAAATGCTAGGCTGTAGCCAAACTCGTCTCCTTGAGAGCCGGTGCTAGGAACTATAGCCTGTTTAACATCAATGTCACCGTTACGGCTTCTTTTATAGACAAAAACTGCACCTCTACTAGTATCGGTTGTTGGCGCTCCTACCGCTGCCCAACCTTTACCGTATGCTACACTATCGCCAAATCCGCCTAATGTTGCGCTAATGCTAGAAGGTTGTTTGACACTAGTTTCGTTAAATGTACCATTTTCATCTTTAGCATAGTTAGTAACTAAATCACTACCTGGAGATCCAACTAATAAAGTCAGACCATCTACACTCGCTTCTAGACTTCCGCCTTGTTGAGCACTTGCACTAGCACTATTTGAACTTATCTGTACACTAGAATCATAAGGATCTGCTTTATTATATACTGCCCATGTGTTTGCTCCACTGTCATCTACCCAAATCTTTTCATTAGCAGCCCAACCATATAATGGATTGGTGTTTGCAATTTGAATTGGTGTAGAATAGCGCACACTTTCTAACTTATAGAATGGCAATGATAGATTTTCAGTTATAGTGTCAAATACCACGTCTTCTCGTAACACACTGAATTTAGTTGGACCATTAGTATTGGCAACTTTATACACGCCTTTTACCAAGTCGTCGTCTTTGATTAGGATGAAATCATCTTTTACAAGACCATGATTGCCATCAGTTGTAAAGTTAATTTGCGGCGGTGTTGTTTGTTCGAGTTGGGTAATATTTACAGCGGTCTCACTTACACGCAACATATCCCAAGTGTTGTTACGATTGGCCACCCATATTTTGTCTGCGCGGCCAATAAGATCAATTTTGCTAGCAAGTTCAGTCTGGATGTTATCTATATAGAACACTGTAAAGTCTACATCGTCTAATCTTGCATAACCTGCATTTGTTATATCTGTAGGATATGATCCCTTGGCGCGATTGAGGAATAAATTTTTGGTATAGGATGATGGCTTCTTATAGATGTTTTTCTCAATAACACCAATAACATCTGGATCTACAGTCTCGTCATTATCTATTAGCTGTAGGTTAAATGGATTCTTCTGTGCGTTTGCTTCGTCGATCTGAAATTCAATTACCTGGTTACTATCAATACTGCCATATTCTCCTACACGGAATGCCCATTCCTCATAGGTTGAAATCTTCTGATCTAGATTTGTTAGGTTTGCTTTAATTAGCTTGTCGATACCTTCGATAGTGCCTTTATTTTTAAGCATACCTTGATAGAACTTAACTTGGCTAGTATCATCTAAGCCTAGATTCTGCAGATAATCTCTGTTTCTAAAACCAATTTGTCCTTTGCCTGCACGATCACTATCACTTTCAAGATTAACACTATCTACATCATAAAATGATCTGAAGCTATCAGCTTTGGCAACACTGTTGTTAGTTGTGCCAGTCTTCATGTTGTCCACTTCAAGCCAATTTTCGTAATCAAATGCAACTGTGCCTGTATGATCTTTCTTAGCAACAAAAATTTGATTTCTGAAACTTACTATATCTGCACGTTTATAGTCTTGTTGACTTTGCCAAACATTAAATCTATCTTGATTAAAAGTTTTTCCCGGGATATGGAGTGTACCATTCCAGTTACCACTTTTGCTACCAACCAACTTCAATCGTTCTTGTCTGTTACCAAGTTCAGGCTGATAAATGACATCATTGAAAATTGTGGTGTTATCAAAAATAAGGATATGCTCGTACTGGATTGGGTCTAGTCGAGCACTGTACAGATATTCGTTTTCATTGTTAACATAAACTGTAGCACTATTGTCTATTCTCTCAACATTTACATCTTTACTTTTGATTAGATTACTATTATTATTTCTAATGCTTGGTGATGCATATAAATCGTTTATTGTTGTATACGGCCTAGCAATAGTAATCTCACCTAAACCTGGACTTATACTAATAACTGTTCCTACATCCCAGTCCTGTTCAATGAAGAGTCCAAACTCTTTAATTGCAGTATCAAAGTTTAGAGTATTTCCATTTTCATTCTGCTGATTAAAAGTTAGACCTTTATAATTTAAATACCTATTATAGGCGTTAAGGAAATCAGCTATCTGATTTTTGCTAGTAAACACTGTTCCATATGGTATCAATGCAATACGTTTTTCAAAATCATCAAACAATGTGAATACAGTTGATCCAACTTCTATAGTACGCTTATTTGAACTTTTAGTACTTGGTATAATTCTGAACACAGGATCTTCAACATCAAATCCTCTTATCTCGTATCCAACATTACGCTTGATAACGTTGATACCACTGTAGAAAACTCTATCCAATGGTCTACTTTTGTGAAGGAATACTTCTAAGTTTTCATCTGGCAAAAAGATTGTATTATTTGTAACGTTGGCTGGGGTTGCAACTTCAATAATAGTTTTGATATCTTTCTTGTCAGTAAAACCAGCTACCTTATACGCAAGATTTAACTTGAGATTTTGTATGCGTGTTTGCAAGTCCTGCAGGTTTTTTCCTGTACCTAGAATATAATTTTGTAGGAACTGGTTGTATCCTTCTCTGCGATTAATTACATTATCAGTACTGGTTCCATGAATAACCAAGTCGGATATACTTGGTCGATAGGTCTTTCCATTTTGTAATATTTGATCGTATTCTTTATAATACTTTGTGAGGTTTGTATCAAACATTAGGCTAAGGTATTTGCTAGGTCGAGTAACACTAGCTACTAGCTGACATATAAATGGGTATTCACTACTACGCATCCATGCATTTTCAGCTGGTCCTATGTCTCCAATAGTCCATGGATTTTTCACTGCGTTGTCGCCGTCGTTTGCGTTTACTGCAATAGTATTAGGAGCAACTAAGTTGCCCTGTTGATCAACAGGAATTGTGTCCATTATACCTGGTCTTTTGACCTTATCATTTACAGTATATGTATTGTTGACACCATCAGTGTATATCTTACCATCTCTTGCATCTTCCCATAAAACACTGTTACCTGCTGTATAAGGAGCAGGGCCGTAACGCTGTTCCCACCATATAGGTTTAATTTCGTGTCCAAACATTTCCCAAGGTGTTGTATGTGGAGTGTCTGTATCGTAAAGCCAACGATAGATACCTCTCCAATAGCCAGGAGCTCTCCATGTATCCTTGTCATGGAAAGTAGTCTGACTATAGTTCCATGTTAGCTCATTATCTCTATCAAAGGTATTGTTTACAGTATAGTCTAGCCTGTTCTTATACGCCCATGTACTAAAATATTTTCTATAGATATTTGTAAAGTTATTGCGGAAACCCTGAGACTGTCTATAATATCCTGGTACAATGTCAAACCAATCGAATACATCACGCTTGTATTCTGTTTTAATATTATTAAATATGCGTTTTTCAAGTTCTAAGACAATATCGTCTCTTCTATCACCATACCCTACCCAAATACTGCCGTCGTGTCCTCGCACTACAGGCTGTGGTGTAAGATAGCTATTATCTGTATACTTACTGGGATACCACTTTGGCCATAGTCCCATCTTAGTTGGTGTAGGAGGAACAAAATTGCCATCAGTGTTTGAATACTGTACAATTTCAATCTGATCCCCAACTTGATTATCGTAATTTTTATCTAGATTAATTGCAACCTTTACAGTTGAGAATGTATAATCTAGTTCCTTTGTAAGAAGATGATATTGATAATTTCTTTTTCTGTAGACTAGTATGCCTGTGTTACCTACTGCATCTTCATCAAATGCTGTATTAAATTCCAATTCACGCAGGTTAACATCATCAATGTTATGATACACTGTTGTCTTTTCGCTACCCCATGCAATCATGTCTGTGTAGAAGAATGGGAATATTTCAGACTTAGTACCTGCCATGTGTCTAATGATCTGATCAACAGCATCTCTGGGAGTTCTTAAATCAATATCTAATGCATCAATGTTATCAATAAACTTGCGTTTAAAGCGAGTATATTCTGCCATACTGTAAGAGATTGCAGATTCTAAATCTACATCATTATTCATATGAAGGAACTGTGGTAATAGATTACCGCCACTATGCTGTAGTATCTTACCTGGATATTTTTTGTAGTCAATATCTCTTATATTATTCGATCCTAGTGCCTCACCTTTGAGAGTAGGAATAGTTGTGCTTATTTCAAGTAGATGGTTACGAACTTGACCAACTGTCAATTCATCAAAATCTACATTGTCTGCATTGTTCTCTAGATTTTTTGGAATCTCATAGTAACCTAGCCTGTTAACTGATGAACTAATTACCTTAATAAAAATAGTATCGTCTTTAGTTCTTGCAGTATTAAAGGTTACATAGTGTCTATCATCAACACTTACTTCAGTGTATTGACTACTGTTAATAAGTTTGTTATTGACATATACTTTAAGTGTTACATAACCAGGAACTTCATTTCTTTTAGATCCAATTTCAAAAGTGTAGAGTTCATCTGCTACTGTGTGTTGCACAACTTGCCATTGTTCGCTTGGACGCAACACCTTTCGCCATCCATTTTTAAGAGATCTCTTACTTGTGCCATTGGCAAGTTTTTCATGTTGATGGGCATGCCCACTTTTTACAATAACATTTACGTTACCAAGATTTTGTTTTGTATACTGGAATGTGTCTTTAATATAATTGTTTTCAAAAACAATGTCTCCAATACTTTCAAAATTTCTGTAATTCAAACCAAATCCTAGTATACTATCCGAACTGCCGGTCGTTGCTCTTTTATAACTGAATAACTTTGATCCTGCGAAAGTACTACTTGGGTAACGTACACTATCACTAAAACTAGTATGTGTATAGTCCAGCACATCAAATAGTGGCTCTTGATTAATCTTTGTTTTTTGTTGTGCTTTGATCCAACCAGATGTTGTATCTTTAAACCAATAAGCATTACCTTGAACGCCAGTTCCGTAATTACTTACGATAACATCTCCTGGTTGCACAGTGTCTATACGTTCTAGAACAATAATCTTATCTGTGGATGAGTCGTTATCTTCATCAACTTTGCGAACTTGATAGATATTTTGTCTTGTGTCTTCGTCTTTAGTAAACAGCACTGTAACGCCAGGAGTTAGTTCAAATTGTTCGCTAAAGTAACCTATTGAACCATTAACATTACTCAAAGCGTCTGTTTGGGTTATGTCAATTACATCAACATAGCGTTTTCCATTCGTACCGTAATTAAACAATTGTAGTCCTGCGTCGAACTCAATGATAGGACGTTTGGCTCTAGCAGTTTCTTCAATAGTTGCATTGTAATTGTTATAGGTTGCAGTTTCCTCTATAACACGTCTGTGGAACCAACGGTTATATCTACTCCATGCGTTTAAGTCTGGACTTGCTCTATTAATAAGAATGTAGTCTTGTTTAGTAGGCGCATCTTTAGTTTCTTCCAACCCGCCTACGTCATACTCTTCGCTGTCGTATCCGTTAACTAATGTTTCAGTAAATGGTTCCGGAGTTTTAAGATCGCTTACCTTTACTAGTTTGATGCCTGTGCCAACACCTTCTACGTACCATTCGCCGGCATATGAACTTGGAATAATATCACTGTTGAATTCAACTTTAAGTCCGTTAATAAAGTTAACACCGTTAGGACTTGTATAGGCAGTTTGATCTAAAATGTCATCTGTAACATTGATCTGTGCATTGTCGCCGATGTCAACTAATACGATTTTACCAAAGCGGTTAGCATCTACACCATCTTGGTAGAATAGTGTGTCCTGTATAGCAGTAATAGGTGGAATAAGTTCTAAAAAGCCTTCTGCTGTACGTTCAAACTCTCTATTGCCAAAATTTACACCGCTTTTAATACCAACCTTTTTACCCCTGTCAATATCAGCAAGTCTTGTAAGTTGGATAGTATCAGTGCCGCCAATGCTAACAACGTCTATGCGGAACACTCCATAGCGTTCGTCAAATGTAAGTTGTTTAGTAGCATCAAATGTGCCACGTGCTAGCACGTCTGGATCTGTTACACGATCAATCTGTGTGTAGTCAAACTCTGCACTGTCATAAGGTGCAGCATCATCATCAAACTTGTAAAATGGTGTTTCAACTGGTGCAGCTTCGTCGTATGCACTACTGTCATATAAACTTCCTTGTTCCCACTCACGTTCGTCTGCTATTGGGTTTACAAATACAATAGTTTTTCCATCAAGCTGTGTAACACCATCAATACCAGTAACATGCTCATCAAAGAAATCTTGTAAAACTCTATTGTGAAGCTCTTTGTAAGTGTGCATGGTAGCAAAGTCAACACGATGTTGTTGTACCATATTAATATAATGATTTTGATCGTCGATCTTAGGCACTCTAAATGTAATAGTACCAACTTGTGCGCCATTGTTTGTAACGCCTTCTATTTCACGTGTGCTAATATTGCCTTGAGTTCCAGTTACACCACTCAGTCCACGTTCAGTTTGAATCCAAAAAGATATGCCTTCTTGTTCAACCTCAAAATTATATTCGCCTCCACGTGCTAGATAGAGAGTAGGATTTGGATTACTAGTAACATCGTCAAATCTATAAAATGGTTCCCCTACTGCAATCTCAGTAGTCACACCGTCAAATGGTTGTGCATCAAAGTTTGTGCTATCAAAAGGAAAACGTTCGTAGTTTACACTTTCACGCAATACTTTAAATGTATCCTCAGTGTCAATACTACCTGCAAATACCTGTACACTGTCAGGACCTTCAGGCAACCAAAAATATTCACCGTAGTTGACTAGTTTATCATAGTCAATAAAGCCGCTCCAGTTGTAGTAATCCTGTGCAAACAAGCTACTAGGATTACTAATGTCACTATTTAAAAATTCAAGTTGATTTAAAAGGTCTGGATAGGTATGTACAGTTTCTGTTTTACCGTTTTCATCTCTATATACAACAGCAGGTTCTAACTGAAAATTTTGCCGATCTAGGCTAATTTCGGGCAAGTACTTGTCACCAGCAGAATAGTTTGCTGCTGTTTGTCTTCCAATGAAACTGTTTATTCTAACAGATCTATTTTCACTTATTAGCTGATCTAGTGTAGCATTTAAGAACTTACGGTTTTTGCTTGTTCTAAATAGCTCAGGTAAAAGATCGGAACTTTTTCTTACAGCCATTAGTAACTATATCCTCCGTTGTTAGTAATGCCAACACTATTATTTACTGTAAGTGTATTTGTGGTTTTTGTAATTGTACTGCTTCCAGTTTCGCCAACACTCTCTGTAATTAGATTACTTGTTGTACTGTTTGTTACAATTCCTGTTGCCCTTAGCTCATTAGCTGTAATAATATCAATGATATCAACATCATTCACTGAGGCCGCACTAATAAAAATTTCATCACTTTGACTTTGAATTTGATACAAACTACCAAAACTTGCTGTGCTTGCTCTTGGCACGATAATCACACTCAAAATATCTGGAGCAAGTGCTGCATGTAAATATGCACTAAGTTCTGAGAAGTAGAAAGTATCACCAAAGTCCCAGTTTTCTATAGCAAAATATTCGTTAATTGCTGTAACAACTCGTGCTTTAATTTCATTATCGCTAACCAGCGTGCTTTTATTTTTTACAACTTTGAAACTTGCTTGCAATTCTTCATCTGCCTTGGTGCCAAATAATGGTCTGTATGTTACACTATTGAACACAATAGTATCACTAATACTTTTATATTTGTCTAACTCGCCATAAGCATCTCTAAGCTCTGTTGTAGTAGGTTTGGTTGGCTTTTGAACTGTACCGGTTATATCTTGTACATAGTTCCTGTAGTCATTATCAAAAACTGTTGTTAACAAGAACAAGTCAATGATATTTGTAGGACTTGGATCAATGCGTCTGTTGTTTGGACTGTTGTGTGTGTATTGGAATAGTAGATCACTACGACCAGTCTTTGTAGTATAGTCTGTGCTTTCAGTTACTGTCTTTTCATTACTTGCATTGATAGATAGCACATAAAACTTTTGTGTGCTGGTAATATAAAACAACTGTCCGCTAGAGTAACTTTTTTTTGCTGCTTCAATGTCACTAAGGCTTGTATAGCTAGTATCAACGCTAGTGCTAGGTACTGCTTCAAATCTTTCAAAGCCGCTAGCATCTAGATATTTTTTATAAAACACAATCTTGCTAGCAGAATTTACATCCGGAGCAACAACTTTATCAAACACTTCCGGATCATCAACTACACCGTCGTCGTCTTGATCCGGAAATGTAACTTTAACTTTTTCACTAAGTACATAACCGTCCGACTCGATAACTTTATCGTCCACGTTCATAATATAGTTGTTATTCAGTGCACTACTATTATCAGGCTGTGCATTGACTTTTAGTATACTAATCTTATCTCTAATGGTTTTGCCAGTGCGTGGATCAAATATTTTTAAATCTTTATCAAAGTAAAAACGTGTTTCAAGATAGCTTTCAAATAGATAGGCCAAGCTGCGATAGTTTACTGTGTAAGTGCTACCATCATTTGCAAATTTAAATATCCAACTAGCATCTCTGTTAAGATTCTGCTCGTTACCTGCATAGTCTAAACTAAATGTATTACTTTGATCTAGGTTAGCACCTGTAATAATCTTCCATTCACTGGTTGCATAATCATATCGTAAACCAAATGTTTTGTATGTTAAAACATTATCAACAATGGTTTGTCTAAGTGTGCTAGAAAGCACTGTGTTCCATGGAGCAATCACACTATCTAACACTGCATCACTTGGAATGTTTTCGCTAAGAGTTACAGGGCCAATTCCAGTGCTCAGATTGCCTAGGCCTTGGTTAATACCATCGTCAATTACACTACTAATACCACTCCAGATATAATCTCTAGTATTATTATCTCCGCTGGATCCAGTAATCAATTCGTTTTGTTCATTAAAAACTTTACCAGCTGGAGGAGTGAATTTTACAAGAGCACCTTGTTTAATATATTTTAAGTTGCTACTTGTAAAGTTACCAATCTGTTGCGGACCGTCACTTACTGCATTTTTAAAATAACCAGTACAGATTCCGCTACCTTGTGTGCTACGGTTCCAATCAACACCTAAAGTTGTAACGTTAACAAATGGGTATTTGTCTAAGTAGTAGTGTAATGATTCTTTGTTTTGTATAACAGGCTCTATGTTTTTACTGATAGTATTACTAATGTCTCCTGATGTAATAAAGTTAAACACAAAGTTTTTAAGAACATCTTCTCTGTAGAAAATACCATCTTCTGCAACAATATTTGTGCTAGAATACTTGCCTGTTGTGTCACGAACGTCTAAGTACCTACTTACTCCGCTTGCTGTACGGTTGACAGCTTTTGCTTTGATAATATTATTAAAGCTAGTAAATGGGAAGATCTGATAGTCTTCGCCTGTGATCATACGCTGTTGAGTATAATACTGTTGTTGCGCTTTTTCTTTTATGTCGTTTAGGTTTTCTCTTGCACTAGCATTTGCTACTGTGTATTCTAAGCTCAACTGAACTGTAAGTGTTTCAATTTGACCAGCATGACTAACATAAGGAATGTCTAACGTTACATCTGTAACATCCTGTGGTGTAATCTTGTATGTGAAGCCATTACCAATTCTGTAATATAGACGGAAGTTTCCTGTAGGAATATTACTAAACACACCATCGCCAAATGCCAATGATATTTGATCTGCTGCTCTGCTATTAACTGCAAACTGATTCTTTTGATCTTGTAAACTATTGTAAATGACGTTGGTACCATTGATTGCTGGCACCTTTGTCCAGATTTCATCTTCATTACCATTTGCATCCACACTGTACAACCACACGTCATTATTATCTACATTGTTTGCACTGATTTCAACAATACGATTAGGTAGGCTTTCATTGATTGTAAAATCTACACTTTGTAGTTCACCTTGCTTAAAGTAAAAGAAAAATCCATTATTGACACTGTTGAAGCCTTGGCTATCATTTTTATACAATACATTAAGTATAGCACCAGGCTGTGGCGCTACTTCGTATAGGAAATTTGTACCACTATATGTTCCGTTTACAACTTCAAAATCAAATGCATTGCCACCAATGTCATTGGTAAACTTATAAATTGGAACTGTGCTAGGAATAATACTAATATGATATTCTTCAGTTGGAACACCTACTATTGTTTTACGTAATGCTGGCGCCCCAAATCTCTGGGTCTTGTCTAAACTAGCGTTTAAAATAGTTGTAAATTGCTCTAGGAAATCTGGGTTAGTATTGTCTCCCCAAAATACCTGTTGATTTTGTAGATTGGTTCCATTAGTATCAAATATAATTTCAGTAGTTTGTACAGCCTGTATCTTAAGTAACCCGCGAGCAATTTGTGCACGTTTGGGCTGATAGTTAAGCATCTTAGCAATGCGGAGAATACTATCTCTACGCTCTGCTGTTTCTAAAAAGTTTTCTCTAGCGTTTAGATCTGCACGGAAACTGAGGCTCTGTGCAATATAAGCAATGAGATCGATAAGTGCGATATATTCACTTGATTCAATATAGTCGTTAAAATCCTCAGGATAATAGGTCCTGAGATAGTCGATCATTGTTTTGCGAATAGTCTGAAAATCGTATGCCTGAAAGTCTATCTCTCTAAAAGTTTCATAGACTTTGGTCCAGTCTTCACTAGCAAATAGATTACTTTGTCTTGTAGTATGAGCCATAGTTATATCATTCCAATATAATGTATTTATGGCTTATAAAAATAAGATACTATTATAAAGTTTCTACTGTAGAATTTACCACGCCGTCTTGATTTAGGAACCGTACAAGCATAGTTTCTGTTTGATTAGAATCAACGTATAAAAGACTTACCTGCGCTCCTATACCATTGCCTTGTGGCAATTCATCTACAATAAGTTCTTGTAGTGCTACTCTAGGGTCTGATTCTATAATTTCTTGTATTTCTTCAAGCAGCACATTTTTAGTTGGTTCTGTAAGCGGTTCCATAATAATGTCATGTATACTGCTACCAAAACTAGGATTTCCTAGTTTTTCACCTTTACGTATGCCAAAATGATTTAGCAGATCACGTTTAATAAGATCCGAGTCGTTAAGTTTTACGCTCTTAAATTGACTTCTAAGTGTGCTATATCCTTTGTAAATTGCCATAACGTATTTACCCTATGTAAGCTGACCACTTCTGCGTTTAAACTCTTTAAGAAGAGCTGCACCAGATAGGCCGGTTTCTGCTTTTACTTTAGCAATCTTACGCCGTCTCTCTTCTTGTTCCCTGCGGTCTTGTGCTAATTCTGCTTCGTCTCGTGCAATTTGCTCTGCACTGGCTGTTCTAGTAGTAGATCCGCCGCCCGTAACTCGTTGGTTTGTAATGTTAGTGTACCAGCTTTCACTATAACCTGTGCCATCAGCTGACTGAGCTTGTGTATGAGCAGCTCTTCCTTTTAGATAATAATTATCATAGTAACTAGTCATGTCATTATTATCAGGAACAATAGTTGTACCATCAATGGGTCTAGGATCAATATACTGTCCTTGTCTGTATTTTGCTGCAATACTAGAATCGCCTGATGCATAAGATACCATGCTCATTCCAGCAATAGTTGCTTCATCATCATCTTCACTGATTGCGCCGCTTAAATAGGCATCCTGCATGCTGTTAAACATGTCAGCATAAAACATGTTTTCTTGCACAAAGTCATTTGCTAGAAAGTCGTCTCTACTTTCTATACCGTCTTTACCTGTCCATAATTTTGGATCAGTTAATTGTCCATTAAAGAAAGCCTCTGGTCGTACAAATCCATTCTGTTGTAAGTTACTTACTGTCGCTCCAAATTTTCCTATAGCATTTGTAGTGCTATTAACAAAGTTCGCTACTCCGCCACTTCCTACTATTTCAGATACACCAACTGCTAGATTCTTTGTTACTTTATTTGTTAAATCACCTAACTGCACTCCACTTGCCATGCCTTTAACAACGTTAGTCGGGGTAAGTTTTTGATCATTTACCAATGCATTAGCTCTTTGAATTCCATCAGTTGATAGATTTTTTTGATTTGCTGGTTTGGCAGGAACTAGTTCTGCGCCGCTCTTCACATCATCAATATCAACACTTTCATAAACAGTTTCGATTGTTGTGGTTCCATGTCCAATGTAAGGTTCGTGAGTTGGTGCACGATCAACTGTTGTGAGTAAATCTAAATCTGCATTCCAAAAACCTTTAGTGTCAGGTTTAGTATCTTTCAAAGTATTCTGCGATGCTTTGTTTTGCTTACCAGCTCCGGCGGCTGGACTTTGTAATGCAACACAACTACCTTGAACAGCAATCACGCCTCCAGCTTTTAAATTCATACTAGAAGCGGCTTGTATATTTGTGGTTTTGCCACTTTTTATATGAATACCACCGCCACCATACATAAAAGCAGGACCTTTATCACTGTAAAGGTTTGCCATTGATCTACCTTCTAAATGCAAATTACTGCCAGCAACCAGCTGAATAGTTGAGCCTGCATGCATTTTAATTGCACCATCTGCATGCATATTGATGTTGCTACTTCTAAGGTTTATGCTAGTCTGACTGTAAACATCTACTTGTCCTTTTGCATCTAGTTGTATCCAAGCAGTGCCCTGTGCATTTCCAATGTAGATTAAATTTTCTGTGTCGTGTAAAAGCACCTGATGACCGGCGGCTGTTCGGAACCGCATAAGATTGTTGTTGCCTTCAATGTCGCCATCGTCTAGTACTAGTGCGTGTCCTTTTTTACGTGCCGCCCTACCTTCCACACCTGCTGCTTCTTGAATACTTAAATCATCTCCTGCAGATAATTTTTTATTAATACCAGTTGCTTCAATAGGTTGGCCGGCAGCGGTTGTTCTACGACCTTTGGTACTAACACCAACTATTTCGCTAGGAGTTTCTCGAGTGAAACTACTGCTGGTTAGTCCTCTGATCTCATCTTGATCCAAGCCTTGTGATTTTAAAAATCCTGCAGTGTGTACATCTAATGCTCTTTTAGGCTGTAGAAAGTTTGCTATCTTGCCAACATCTGCTCCTGCACTAGGGTCGTCATTAAATTCCAGTGTTGGTGCCTTTGCGTTTCTAACTAGATCAGGGTTCTTTTCAAAGTTTGTACTTGCACTACTTTCAGGTAGACTCTGCATCATATAAGTGTCTGGTGCACAGGCAAACCAAAAACCGTCACTGTTGCGTCCTTCCGGAAACACACATAAGACTTTTGTTCCTATGTCAGGTGCTGGAAAAGTAAAACCACCAGTGTTCTTTACTGACACAAAATTTGTGCCCGGGCGGTTCTCTAAAGTTCCTTTGTCATTTGTAAGAGCTGTTCTACTGTAAAAGGGAGTAGCATATTTTACACTTCGCCATTGTGTTTTATCATGTTCGCGAGCCTGATCACTAAATGTAGGCACAAACACCATAATAGTACCGCTGCGAGTAGGGTGAGCATTAACTTTTACAACACCAATAACAACGCCTTTGTCCTCGCGAACTCCAGGAACGTCTTGTGTCTTAAAGTCTCTATCGCCGCCTTTGCCGCCGCCTCTAATATTAGTTGGCATTTATAATCTCCCTACGCTTCTAGTGTAACGTCTGCAACTGTATCAGTTTCATTGCCTTGACGCTCTTCTAACTGTGTTCCAAATAGATTTGACATTCTGTTACCAACTTGAGTCAATGCAGATTGTACCTCTGGCGCAACATTCCTTACTGTTTGTTCTAGCTCATTGCCTATTTGTGGTAAAATATTTGTTGTAATATTAGTTATTGAACTATTAGCGGTGTCAGTTAATTTTGCTAGACCGGTGTTACCAACTAGTTGATTTGCTGCTTTCAAAAATCCTAACAGTTGCGCTTGTGCTTGTAATGTCTGAGCTACTTCTCTACGTTCTGAGTTAATTAAAGCCTCTTTACTTCTAGCCAACTTACCTAGTATAGGCTGAACTCTAGTTCTTACAGCGTTTAAGTTCTGAGTAAACACTCCGCCACTTAAATTATTACTAACAGTAACAACTTTATATACACCATTAAACTCATCTGTTCCATACTTTTTATTTTCGTAAGGATCTGCAAAACCTGACAGGTCATTGTAGTCTGTAGGAGTTTTAAAATTCAATTGAAAGAAAGGACTGCTAAAGTCATAGTTTATAGTTCCATCAGGTAAGAACGGACCATAAAATGTTCCGTTGTTGCCTTGTACTTGATAGAAACTATCTCCTGTTGGCAAGTAATCAGGATCGCCAACTAAACGCATGTTAATGTTAACAAAGTCACCACCATCATGTAGTATAGAACTCATTAGATCCTTGGCACGTTTTTCTTTGACTGTGTTATCGTCTGTGACGTTTTGACCTTCGGGATTTTGTGGGACCTGTTTGGTTTGAGGACTACTACTGTTTGGCGTTTTATCAGCCTCTGCGTTTCCAGTGCCAAATTGTGCTACTGTGTAATAACCCGTGTCAATGTTAATCTTAAGGTCTAGTATCTGTGTATTGTTGCCAGTAAAGATGTAATCATAGTTTTTATGTATACCTTCGCCTTCGGGTTGTGCTTTTGGAGCAAAAGGATAATCGCTATAATACTCATTCCTTACAGTTACATTATAGGTAATTTCCCATTTGTACCTGCCTTCTTTTTTATCCCATCCCTTAAATCCTGTGATTTCTGGAAGGACCTTGAACCATTTAATTTTATCTTTGATAGGTTGTTTGTTTGCAAAGGCAGCAGATAGATCATCCACCAGGTTGTCCTGGACAAAATCACTTGCAACCACAATATAGTTAATTAGGTTAATAACGTTGGTACCTGCATTAATTTTGAATAGTTTTTTGTCTTTGGTTAGATTAACTTTACCTCGAACCGCATCACCATATTGCTTGTATACTTCTTTGGTTTTCTGTGTGGTGTTTAGTGCATCTATTCTTTCGCCAACAAGTTTAGCATTTAAAATTTCAGGTGCAACTTTAAATATCCATTCGTCAGCAAATTCAGCCGCCGGCTTTTGTGTTTCAATTTGTCCAGTCTTTGGATCTTTATAAGTTGAAGGCTTAGTCTGCGCTTTGTAGTGATTTGTTACTGCGTCTGCAAGGCTTGCACTAGTCTCGCCTAACACATCAACAGTGGCTTTTGTTTTTGTTGCCGCTCCATCGTTGTCAGCACTTTCTCTTACTTTTTCTTCTGTAGTAAATGCTTGAGTGTTTGATGCTAAAACATCACTAACAGTTCCAGCACTTACCTGTACGTTTATAGGAATAGTAGATCTAATATTGTTGAATATGTCATGTTGATAAGGAACGGCTTTAACTTTATAGTAAGCGCCACTAGTAGTAACTTCAAACGTTATATTCATTATTTTTATAGGTATGTACTTGGGTAGTACAGTTGTTTCGCTTGGTTTACCAAATTCGTCGTATCCTTTAAATTTTATCTCCAATAGATATGGAGCATGAATATAACTAACATCTTCCTCTAGTGCACTAATTGCTTGAGCTTTAAGTCTTTCCAAGAGAGTGACGCCATTGGGCTCGTTTATCTCAAATTTAATATCAATGGCATTGGTATTACCAGTAGCCCTATTGGATGTTGGACCTATGTTTTTAAACTCTAAATCGTCAATAAAAAATTCTGTATTTTTAAATTCATTTCCTAGCAGTGGGTCTTGCCCTACACCGCCGTTTCGCATCAATAACACCTTTGGAAGTTGTGTCACAGATTTAGGATTTTTCAGCATCCTTACGTAATTTTTAGGTGTTAACATATACAGTGCAATATTATAGGTGTAACTAGCGTAGTTGTCAAGCTGGTTTGGCCTAGGATCAATTTTTGCATTTGGATCTGCTCTAAGTCCTGCACCAGTGTCTTGACTGTTACCGGCTGCACTTCCTCCGCCGCCGACTGTTTGATTTTGTCCAGGCGTGCCTGTTCCACTAGCGCCTGCTTCACTTGGTTCTGTGTTAGTTGCATTGCCATTAGCTCCAGCGGAGCTAGCAGCTTGTCCAGAGTCTTGTGATTGTCCACTAACAGACGGATCTGCAGGAATAGGTTGACCGTCTTCATCTAACTGTACATTATTGTTATTGGATCCAACACCGCCAGGAAGTTGACCTCCGGAATTTTGTTCTGTATTTGGTTCAACAGGTTCTGTTGATGTTACAGGGCCCGTAGGTTGTGTAGGTTGTGTAGGTGAATTAGGTGTTACAATATTTTCATCATTGTTATTTTGACCAACAGGTGTGCCAGCATCTGCTACTGGCGCAGTAGCAGTACTAACGCCGCCACTAGGAGTATCTGCTACTGGCGCAGTTGAACTTTGACCACTAACTGGCCAATCACTAGATATACCAAATTGACCAAACCCAACAGTAACATCAAGCGGACCACCCGGTGTTTGATTTGGACGTTGGGTGCCTACCGCAACAGCTGGAAGCTGATTTGCAATTTGTAGTTTTAAAGTTTGTACACGACCAGCATTTATAAATCCTCCATTAGGATTGGGCACACCATTTTCATCTACTCGAGCTTCGTTTTGCCTTGCATCAAATTGTTGCCGTGCAAAATTAAGTTGCCGAGTAGCTTCTTGTGCTGCTAGATCAGGCCTTCCTTGCACTTCATCAGCAGTTAGAAAGCTATGCTGTTGTCCTCCGCTATCAGTTACAGTAACTGCCATGTTAGAGTCCTAATACTGATTCAAGTGTTTCTTGTTTTGGTATATAAATCCTCAGACCAGGTATAAAATCAAAGATAGGATCCTGTATTGAGTTTGGATTACGTGCTTGAAACACCCACCACAAATTTGGGTTATTGTATAAGTCAAACGCTAACAGATCAGGTCTGTGTTTGTAGGTCATTGTTACAGTGTATATTACATCATCTTCATTTTGAGGTATAGTCCTATAGGTCATTACGTCTAGATAGTCACCATACATTTCTGTAAGTGCATAAGGACTGTCCTGAGTGTACTGTACTGTTGCCATTATGGTGTGCCTCCGATACCTATCGAACTACCTAAAAGTCTACCAGCAGCGTAATCTCGTAATCCGAATCTAGTTTGTTGTGCACGACTGATAACAGGAACAAGTGTACAGTTAATTGTCATTAGTGTTGGGACTCGAGTAGTGTCACTTAGTCTTCCTGAGCTGCCTGCAATAATAGGAGCGTCGATATAATCAACACCCTGTTCAAAATCTTGTGTGGTATTAGCAACAACAACAGGTACACTTTTAAACATATGTGCACCGTGTGCACTAAAGCGTAGCACAGGCGGAGGTGTTCCCCGGTTGTTGTCTGTTCCAAAGAAACTTTTTGTAGCACTCTTTAAAAACCATAGTGTAGCAAGAAGATAACGTGCTTCGTCCTGATTATTTGCTGTAAACTGTCCTACCACTTGTATTTGGTCAACTGTACTATGTGCATAACTCTGTTGTGTGTAGTTAGTATGACTGGGATTCTGCCCGCTGTATGCGGCATTGTAGCTGACGTTAACACTAGGTGTATATGGCCACACAACACCATCTGTTTCTGACAGAGGACTCATTAACCTGTTGCTTGGATCTCTATAAAAAAGAGATCCGCTTTGTGGGCTCAAACTAAGTCTTGCTCTAATGTCGTTTTCGGCAGTGAATCTAACGTTTTGCAGTCCTTGAACTTGACTGTTTTCACCACCAGGAAATAATCCATTTGCTAAGAGTCTTTCAGCTTGATTGCCCAGAAATGCTCTTGCACCTTTAGCTAATATGTTATCACCAGGAATTAGCTTGTTTAAGCCGTCTTCTACAAGCTGATTGCTTCTGGTAAATACTTTACTGCTGAGATTATCAAACAAATTAGCCATATTCTACCTTTTAATATTTGCTCTATGTATTTATTGGCAATATAATAGTAGCATATTTTAGGAATCATAATGCGTCGTAAAAAGTATCTTAACAACAAAGACTTATTAAAAGAAATACACAAATCAAAAAATTCATACAGTAGTTACGTAGATGACAAAGCCGATCATCAGTACGATATCATCTTACCCAGTTTAGATAGGGTAAACATGCGTACTGCCGCACAAGCCAAACGCAATCGTGCGGACAGGCTAGCAAAACAAGCATATGAAGATGCTATTGAACAAGGTCAAAAAGTTAAACAAGCTGACTTTGCTATAGATTGGAAAAAGATAGACAAGAAGGATCTAGTGTTTCGTATTATGACATTTGATCACGTTCCTCTACAGCCAAGTCGTAAGAAGAATCCAAAAACAGTAGCAGATCATCATACACAGGTAAACTTCCAACCTTTCCAACACTATCGTTATAACGACAAAGACGAGCTAGTATGCGTTGGAAAAAGTCATTGGGTAGGTGGTATGGAGAATGGCTACTTCAGTAAGGATCACGGAGACATGACACGTAAACTTGCTATGATGTTTATGAAACTGGTAGAACGTTATGGCACACGTTCAAACTGGAGAGGCTATACCTATAATGATGAGATGCAGAGTGCAGCTCTACTACAGTTGTGTCAGATTGGACTACAGTTTGATGAAAGCAAAAGTCAAAATCCATTTGCTTACTATACTGCAACCATTACTAATAGTTTCACAAGAGTACTCAACCTTGAGAAGAAAGGTCAAAACATACGTGATGATATACTTGAACAGAATGGTCTGATGCCAAGTTACACACGTCAGTTTGCGAACGAGGACGCAAAGAAGAATGAATCTGTTTAAGAAAGCAATATTCTTTACAGACATACACTTTGGGCTTAAATCAAACTCAAGAATACACAACCAGGACTGTTTGGACTTTATAGACTTTGTTATTGAACAGGGTAAAGCTAACGACTGCGAAACTTGTGTGTTCTTAGGCGACTGGCATCATAACCGTGCCAGCCTAAACATCAGCACACTAAACTACAGTGTTCGTGCATTTGATAAGCTGAGTGATAGTTTTGCACAGGTAGTATTCCTTCCTGGCAATCATGATGAACACTATCGTGACACACGAGAAATGAACAGTGTGGTGTGGGCTAAGAAGTGGGACAATGTGCGACTGTTTGATGACATCACAGAAGAAGGTGATGTTTGTGTTATGCCATGGCTAGTGGGTAAAGAGTTTGCTCGTGTTCCTAAGATTGAAGCCAAGTATATGTTTGGTCACTTAGAACTGCCAAACTTCTACATGAACGCAATGGTGCGTATGCCTGATGTGGGAGAACTCAAGCGTGAGGACTTGCGTAGTGAAACAGTATTTACAGGACATTTCCACAAGCGACAGAGTCACAAAAATATTACATACATTGGTAATGCGTTCCCACACAACTATGCAGATGCAGGTGATGATGAGCGTGGCGTAATGATCTTGCCCTGGGGTGGACAAGCAGAGTACGTTGCTTGGTCTAATGCTCCCAAGTATAGACGCTACATGTTAAGTGATGTATTAGCAAACACAGACAATCTATTGAAACCTAACATGTATTGTCGTGTTGAGCTTGACATCGATATCAGCTACGAAGAAGCAAACTTTATCAAGGAACAGTTTATCCCAGAGTTTAGTTTACGTGAACTAAGCCTTATTCCTCGTGTGGGAGAAGAAGAACACGCACAGGAGTTTGAAGGCGAAGTTAACTTTGAAAGTGTAGACAGCATTGTAACGTCACACCTAACACAGTTAGACAGTCCACAATATGACAAAACTCTTATGTTGGATATCTACCAAAATCTATGATGCTTTGGACAACAGGGTGTAGTCATACATATGGTGATGACTTAGAATACAAAAAACAAGCATGGCCGTTTCTACTAGCAACAAAACTAGGTATAGAGTGTACTAACAACGCTGTATCAGGTGGATCTAATGAAAGAATTGTTTATGAAACTCTTAAGTCAGAAAAATGCGATCTAGTAATTATTGCCTGGACATATAAAGAGAGATTTACAAGATACGACAAAAATAATTTTCAAATAAATTTTAATCCACAACTTAAACATACTTTATATTCTGACAAAGCAGAATTTGTTGATTATGGAAAGTTACACTATGCATACTGGCAAAATACACTGTATAGTTTTAAACTATGGCTACAACAAATAATTTTACTACAGAACTATTTGAAGCAAAATAACCAACGATATCTTATGTTGAATGCGGCATACAATCAATACGATATTTTTGTTACCAAACAGGAAAACTTTAACGATTCAGTTAGAGATTACGTGTGCTTTGACCAAATGAATGATGATCAGTTACTAGCAGAATATTCAGAGATACAAAAATATATTGATATGATAGACACACGATGCTATTATAACATAAGTCAATTTCATATCACAGACCTTCATAAATGTTACGCCACAGGTTCAACTGGCCATTTAATGGAAGAGGGTCATGAAGAAATAGCAAATAGGTTATACAGTTGTTCAAACTTAATACTCTCACAGTAAAAAACTTTATGAGCGTGGGTAATCAAACCCAGGCTGTTGACTTTGATCGTAGAGACCTTACCTTAGTTCTTGGTGAAAATTTAGATCAAGGAGGTGACGACTCAGGAGCCAGAAATGGTACGGGTAAAACCACAATCATCAATGCACTAAGTTATGCTCTCTACGGTCAAGCTCTTACTAATATCAAACGTGACAACTTGATTAACAAGACCAACGGTAAGAACATGTTGGTCACAGTAGACTTTGAACTTAACGGCACACGATATCACATTGAACGTGGTCGTAAACCTAATGTTCTCAAGTACCAAGTTGGTGAAATAGAGTCCGAAGAACAACAGGGTGATAGCAGAGAAACACAGCATGCTATTGAAAAACAGTTGAACATGAGTCACGAAATGTTCAAACACCTTGTTGCTCTCAATACCTATACGCAACCGTTTCTCAGTTTGGGAACAAATGAGCAACGTGATATTATTGAACAGTTACTTGGTATCACTATGCTTAGTGAGAAGGCAGAGAAACTAAAGGAACTCAGCAAGCAGACTAAGGATATGATTACTGAAGAAGAGTATCGTATCAAAGCAGTTGAGGATGCTAACAAACGCATTGCTGAACAGATTGACAGTCTAAAGAAACGTCAGCGACTATGGCATGCTAAACGTGACGAAGATGTAGTAAGACTTCAATCCGGCATTGAGAGTCTTGCACACATTGACATTGACAGTGAGCTTGCTAATCATAAACTATTAGAAGAATTTTACAAGAACCAAAAACGCAGACAGGAAGCAGAGCGTTGGATTGGTAGCATTGATAGTGACAATGACAAGCAGAATAAACTTATCGGTAAACTAGATAAGGAAATTAGTTTACTGGAAGAACATAAGTGTCATGCATGTGGACAGGACATTCACGATAGTAAACAAGAAGAAATTCTAGCCAGTAAGCGGGAACAAAAGCAGGAAGCTGCAATGCAGATACTTGCTAACGAAACTCAACGTGCCGAGCATTTGGATGTATTGCGAGAGGGTGAACTTGGTGTTGCTCCGCAGGTGTTTTACGACACTATAGACGATGCTTACAATCACCGTAGTACAGTTGAGAGTCTAGAAAAAGAACTAACCAAACGCACAGAAGATGAAGATCCATATGCGGAACAGATTGAGGAAATGGAAAGTCAGGGTATTGAGCAGGTAAGTTGGGATACTATCAACGAACTTGCCAGACTACGTGACCATCAGGACTTTCTACTAAAACTGCTAACCAACAAGGACAGTTTCATACGTAAACGCATCATTGATCAGAATCTACAGTTCCTTAATGCGCGGTTAACCTACTACTTGGGACGTATGGGCTTGCCTCATAGTGTTCGTTTTATGAACGATTTGACGGTAGAAATACAGGAACTAGGCCGTGACTTAGACTTTGATAATCTCAGTAGAGGCGAACGAAATAGACTCATTTTAAGTCTAAGTTGGGCGTTCCGTGATGTATGGGAAAGTCTATACCATCCAATTAACCTACTATTCATTGACGAGGTTGTTGACAGTGGTATGGATGCTAGCGGTGTTGAGAACGCACTAGCAGCCCTAAAGAAGATGAGCAGAGACCGCAACAAGAGTGTATGGTTGGTTAGCCACAAAGATGAACTGGGCGGTCGTGTTAACAATATTATGAAAGTTGTTAAGGAAAACGGCTATACTAGTTACGATACGGATGTAGAGATTGTTTAATCCTATAAAAGAATATCAATTAGAAATTACAACC
>Ga0208019_1000208_pt1 | contig 32829 bp, 45 predicted proteins | sample CB_VirMetaG_5_FD_184540 | JGI IMG/M metagenome (GOLD analysis project Ga0208019, IMG submission 184540) | Freshwater to marine saline gradient viral communities from Chesapeake Bay - CB_1508_1D Viral MetaG (SPAdes) (version 4) | ecosystem: Environmental > Aquatic > Marine > Coastal | place: USA... | reverse complement strand
TTGGGAAATGAATCTCTTAAATTGTGAATTTTAACAAATTTCTCAGCAGCCTCCCGAAGTTGGTTGTGTTTCTGAAATGAGTTAATTTCATTTTCGCTTTCGTTAAGCAACTCTTGAAAATCATTTATAGTCAGGTCGTAAATACCATCATTTTCATCCTCACGCATTATTTCGGATAGTAGTTTCCTTTGGATTTCCTTTGACGGCTTAACGCAGTAACCACAAGTTTGACTAAGGTCTTTCATCTTGAAGAGTTCATCGTAGCATTGCATGAATCCTTGTCGAAGAAACTTAACTCGTTCCCGTTCCCAATGCGTATCGTGATTCGGGTCAGGAAACAACTCCATAGCCACCTGTTCAGCTTGTTCTCTTGTTTTCATTCGTAAGTGTCTTTGTAGTATTGTTCTCCTTCGTTTCCGCTAACCTCAAATACTGAATCCTTATCCATCATGTTCAGTAGATTGTTTGCAAGCAAAACATCACGTTTTGTAGTTTCCATGACAGCCTCCTCAATCTGCTCCCGTTCCGTTTGGAGTAGTTCGGTTGCTCTGTCCTTTACCCGTTTCAGAACTGTCTTTTCAATTCTAGTGCAATCAGGATTATTCATTACGGATTCGATTTCATTAATAAACTGTTGCATAGCCGTCTTTTTCATATCACATTCGGTTTAAATTCAATTTCACGAGGTAAATCTTCGATGCGGTTGATTTGGGTTTGACCAATGTGATTTTTGTTTGATAGCCATAGTTATCAATCTTTCTTATGTAGTGTAGCCTCCGTTCTGTCTTCGTTGAGTTCCCATTTGTGGCCGTTTATTGCTTGCAAATACATGTATCCATCACCCCACACGAAACCATATCCACTAGCTTCAAATATGTTAACCCTATCACCCTCCAACTCTCGCGCTTCTTCTTCACTCATGCGGAGTTTATTGATGAAGTCTAAAACGGGGATTTCTGACTGACCATCCTCATGATTATACATTCCAACCTCGTCATCTGCCATTGACAAAAATGGAAATTTTCCAATCTCATGCCAACTAAAGTATTTATCAACTTTCAGACATCCAATTTCAGCAGCCATCTTGACCGCTTCAAATTCCAACTCGTTAGCTGGTCGGCAACAGAATTTACTAAGGTGTTTCAGTTTGTATTCCATGTTGTTAGTTATTGATTACAAATTAGGTAAAATGCCACGATTCCAATCACTGAAATTATGTTCATGGCTATGGTAGCACGTAAGGCATAACATTTCAATCGTTTACCGTTCAACTGTGCTGCTGTTGAGTTTCTTGTGGTCATGCTGCTATTTGTTTTTCTGATTCACACAACTTGTCGTAGTTTTCAACCAGCCTTGCCAAATAAGGGTCTTTTATTTTTAACAGATTGTTAATCACCTTATAGCCATAGATTGCAGTTGAATGATGTCTGTCTAAAATCTGGCCGATATATTCAAACGTGCAATGATTTGTGAACTCTTCCCTTATAAAATAAAAGCAAAGCATTCTAGCGGTTACAATCTCTCTTTTCCTGTTGAATGATTTCATTTGGTCAATAGTAACTCCAGATGCTATTGAAACACGTTCAAGTGTTTCTTCAATTCCAGCCTTTACTTCATCGTTAATGTCGAATATCGGTCTTTCGTATTTATGACCTCTAAGCCATTCAATGAATGGTTTAGCCTCTTCTTCTGTACATCCTCCAATATTCACGTAATCTTCAAGCATGTCGGCTATTCGTTCTCTTTTTGGCTTCATCTATTTTCGTCTTTGATTATTAAATACGCCACCTGTCCTAATGTGGCCGCTGTTAGAATTATTGCTAGGTAGGTCATTTCGTTAATTGAGTGAGGTATTTTACAACGGCTCTATGTTTCAAACCTTCAAAGTTGTCTTTGAATCTGTTCGTCTTTACAACTTCAATCTTTTTAACCTGACCTTTTTCGAGTAGGTACTCATAGGCCATGTTCACAGGAGCGTTTATCAATTCACCTTCCTCTTTAAAGCACTTCAAACATAGGTCGTATGCCTCTGCTGGCGTGATTCTTTTTACAGGTCCTTCAGGTAATTGCTTGTAGTTGTAACCTTGTGGCCTTGCGCTTTTCGATTCTTTCGATTCCTTGTAAGCAGTCAAAATCTTTCCTACCGATGCTCTTGATAAATACTTACCAAAAGTGGATGTTTCAACGCGCTTTCCATCTAAGAATAATTGATGCGTTGCAGCCATTTCAAATGCTTTAAGAACATCCCTACCATTCATTCTGTAATGGTCATTGATAAATCGTTCAATGTCCTGTATAAGCATTCTACCATGCTCAGACTTAGGGAAGTCTTCGCAACCGATTATCTTCGGAAGGCTCAATATTGTCGTTTCCATCGAGTACATTTCTTTGATGTTTTAAAATTGCTATGTCGATTTCTTCTTCTTGTTCTTTGGTAAGTTTTCCATGGTTTTTCCCAAGTAGTCGAGTTGGGTCTGCTATATGTTCTGAAATCCACTGATTCAGTTTTGACCTCCATTTCACTATAGGGTCTCCATTTACTCGCCATCCCTTTGATTCATAATGGTCAAAGAATTTGTAGGCAAGCTTTTCAACTGGAAAATCATTTTCCGCTATCCCTCTCTGAGTTATTAATTCAATTACAGCTTTTGTAACCCCTTCGCGTGTGCGATTTTCACTATCCTCTCCTTTAGTTTCGTTTACTATACTATACTTTACTTTACTTTGTGGGTTTTCACCGCCTTTAGGGTGGAACTTTGGTGGTTTATGCTGCCGTAAACTCTTATAAATGGTCGATAACTCCAATCTGGACATGCATTGGTTGCCCCTTTTTCTGTAAGCATCCTGAATACTTTCCACAAACCGATCAGACCATAATACTTTGTGGTCATTCCAAAACTCCTCATCCAGTTCTCCTATTTTAACAATGGAATCAATAATTTCAACCAGTCTTTCTTCGCTTACATTGCACTTTGCGGCAAGGAACATGAGATTAGCCTCGTCACTGCAATCAAAATAATGCTTGTCAGTCTTGGCCAGTATTTCCAATATCTTGAACCATGCTGCATAACCATCATTCCCAAATTTTGCCTCAATGACAAACATCTTCTTACCGTCTGAAATGTAATGAGGGAAATAATCTACGTTATGTCGTGGAGGTCTTGCCATTACTTGAACTGTTTACTGTATTCGTTCCTCATTTTTTCCCATACATCGTCATTATTTATACAGTAATCTATAACTTGAAAAGCATCATTCAAAGAATCCCAACCCCTGTCTTTAGCCCCTTCGAACAAAGCCATTATTGATATTATGCCATACGCTGTCATTCCGCTATCCCTTAGTGATTGAAATAACCTCTTTCTCAGATTTTTTAAATCCTTCTCCTCTTGTTCATGGCAACTTTCGCAAAGTGTTATCAACATCTTATTGTCAGTTTCCCACGGGTCACCTTGGTATGATATATGGTGAACATGAAGGGTACTTTCGTTATCACCGCAATGTCGGCAAGAAAAATTATCACGGTTCAGAATCTCCAAACGTTTCTTTTGCCAACGAGGGTCTTTAAGTTTTTGACTGTATGTCATTTCTCAGGCTTTTAAGATACCGAACGGGAGGTGCTGGTACACCCATCAAATACCTGAGAAGATTTGATGTTTTTCCCGTATCGGTTAAATAAGACTTTTGCATATCTCAGGTTTTTAGCGAACGCTCAATTGCCAGTAAGCGACACCGCAATATAGTGATTATTTCTCAGATTCCTTTTCGTATGCTGCTAAATCGAACAAAGTAGGTACGTTTATTTTGTATTCAATACTTTTAAGATAGAACAAACCATCATCGTAATATTCAGGATTCAATTCAGTAGAGATACATTTACGCTCCATTTCTAAAGCTTTGTAAGCCGTTGAGAATAAACCTCCGAACGGGTCATCTATCAGGTCACCTTTCATTGTAAACCTGTTAATTAATCGCTCAATTAAATCCAGCTGTAACGGGCAAATGTGCTTTTCCTTTTTTCGGTTGACTTGATTAGCGTTTAGAGTATCCATACGGTTAATGTCAGACCATACGCACTCACTATTCGATGTCGTAGGTAAGGTCATAAATAACGCGCTCAATCTATCATGTTTGTCCAAATCTTCACACGCTTGAAGATGTTCTTTGAAGTTGTAAATCTCTGTTTTTTCGTGACGTTTCCATGCGTTATAAACATGTTTCATTTCCAGCGTTGTAAGTTCGTTCAAACTCAAAAACCTATCTCCGTTCGACTTCCAATAAGCATGTGCGTCAAGCTGCCAATTAGCACGTGTGTATTCCTGTTTTGTCTTAACGCAAGGTTCATCAGCATAAGCGTTTTTCGTATCGCTGGGTGCTTTCCTGAAAAGTAGAATATACTCTGGCAAACCTACACCCATCTTTGTAGAATCTTTGCATTGTTCTGACCATCCTAAACGATACGTTTGATTGTTTTCACGTACAACATCTGTTGTTACGGTAATCTTGCCCATCAGGTAAAAACCATGTTTAACGAAGTGTGCAACCGTCTTACCGCTAAAATCATCTATCGTGGTGAAACAAGTACCATTCTGATGTGAATATCGTATCCTGTCTTTCACATGAATAGCGGCCACCTTTCCGTGTTTCAATGTTCTTAGCAGATTTGGCGTCAGGTAGTCCATCTGTTTAAAGAACTCATCATTACCGTGATTATGCCCCATGTCATTGTAGTTATCACTATACTCGTAATGGTCCCCGAATGGAATAGATGTTAGAATCATGTCGGTTGAATTATCTTCCATCTCTTCATGGATTTTAACTGTGTCCTCATTGAATACGGTTGCACCTCCAATCTGTGAGCTTCTCCTGTTGTCAAATATTTGTCGTTTCATGTCGCTTCTTACTTTGTCTTTGTTAAGTCCATATTCACGGACAAGGTTTATCATTTCTGTTTGCAGTTCGATGTGTTGCTTCCATTTCCTTTTCAAGGCTTTCAATACCTCACGTTCATTTTGAGTATGTATAGCGTGAACGTTCACCTCATGCTTCTGCTTGAATCGGTAACATCTATGTATGGCCTGAATGAAATCATTGAACTTGTAATCAATGCCAACAAATACCATATTATGGCAAGCATGTTGGAAGTTGCATCCTGACCCAGCTATCTTCGGCTTAGTGCTTAATACCTGATATTCATTATGCTTGAAATCAATCAACAAACGTTCCTTTTCATCATTCTTCTGTGACCCGTAAACAGACCGCATGTCGAATGTTCTGAATGCTTTGTTCAATGCTTGACGTTCAGCCTCTAAATGATGCCAAAGAATCCAATTCTCTTTCTTCTTATCGTTTACTATCTCAAACGCTTTCTGAATCCTTAAATCAATGCTTTGAGACTTTTCACGCGATACATCAATCAGGCTTTTAGTATTGTCTTTGAACATGACAATATCTCCATGCTTGTTGGTTATTACCTGATCTGTAAGATTCTCGACCTCATGTTCAATAAATTCCAGTTTCGGAAGTATGTATCCGTCATCGTCATAACCTAAATCAGACGGTTTGTTAATGAAAACAGCCCACGTGGAAACCCACTTCCAAAACTCCTCTTTTTTGTTAGGGTATAATGTGAGGTTTCCAGCTTTAGTTGAATCTCTTTGAAAGAATCGAGTTAACGCATGACCACGGTCGATAACACCTAAGTAATCAGCGTAATTTAGAATCTCAATAAAGTCATTCGGAGTAGGTGTAGCTGTTGCAACAAACCTGTAATTGACCTTGCTGAAATGCTTCAAAACAAAATCAGTAGTTTCTGTTTTCAGATTACGCAATATTGACGCTTCATCAAATGAAACACCTCCGAACTTTTCGGCCAATACATCGCCCTTTCTTATCCGTTCGTAATTGGTGCAATAGATGATATCCTTGTCATAATCAGTAACGACATCAGAATCTGTAATGTATTTGATTATTTTGTCAGGATATAGAAGTTCAAGGTCATCTTTGAACTCACCTACAACGCCTAACGGCATTACAACTAAAAAAGGCTTTTCGGTTATTTCTGAAACCTTTACGGCAATCTCCAGCTGCATGATGGTTTTTCCTAATCCGAAGCTGGCGAATATTGCCCTTCGACCACCTGAAATTGACCATTTGACTATGTCCCGTTGGTGAGGTAATAACAGGTCATTAAGGTCGCTTTTAAGGTCGTCCGTTCCGTAATCTTTGGCAATGACAACCTTACTCTCTAAAAACTCTTGATATTCCATAAAATAAAACGGCTCAGGCTTTCGGAGGTGCAGCTCCTACTAACCCAAGCCTTTATGTTTTGTGATTTGCTCTGCACAGCTTTGCGAATGTAATACTTATTTCAATAACTCACGATACAAGTACATTAATTCAGGGTCGAAACATTTTTGACTTACGAAGTTCGGTTAGTGACTGAACCTTTCCGGACCAGTAAAGCATGAAATCAGCTTTAACTAATTCAATGTCAATGGTTTTGGTCATGGGTCAAATTTGTCGTTTGTGTTAGTGAATAGTTAGCCACAATTAATAATCTAACGCATGGTCAGTTAATCGAGTGGCGTGTTTCAAAAGTTCGCTTTTTGCTCGTTCAACTTCTGCAATTGATTCATCACAGCACATTCCGCAACAAGAAGCGAAAGCACTTACATAATCTTGCCAGTACCTCCAAGGTGCTGAATATAATTTGCCCTCAATATTTATGTGCATAGGTATATTGTCTTCGAGCAAAAAGCGAAGGTATCCAGCCATTTCATCAGGCATTCCCTTTTTCCGCATGTGATTGACCAAATCATATACAAGTGAGTGGTCGTAAGTTTCTATTTTCATAATCCGATTATTAAAAGTGTCTAACAATAGATATAAAATATAGTGGGTAAGTGGTATTCTGATAAGCACCTAACATTCAGTCGTACGCCTGCCACAATTTTAAAGCTCAGTGCATTGCTCCCACTACATTTCATATCAGTTTCCTTGTGTGCCATTAAAACTTCGGGTCGGCATTCATTAAACATCCTTCCTATACTCCATTACCCTAACATCTTCACCAAACCGATTCTTAACGGTTTTCCAAGACTTCTTTACAGGGTAACCTGATTGTATCAGTTCGGAGATTCTACTTGCCAGCTTCATCGTACCTATCAGCTTAAAAGCCTCCAAGGGATTGATTGACATACCTTCATCGAGCAATGCCTTTAAACGTTCGCGCTGTGATGCTGTATGGCTTATATTGAGTGTTTGCTGTTTCATGTCGTTATTGGTTCTACTTGGTTAGCAATCATTTCCGAAAGTTGGTTCATGTACTCGCGGCAATCCTTGACACGCTGTTCTAATTGCTCCATAGATTCTCTATCTCTTTCTACAACGAACCTTTTTACTCTGAATTCTTTTGGAATGTCTGAGAATGTCATGTTGTTTCTGATCTCTTCTTCAGCTTCAGGTGTGCATTCGATGAAGTTGTTTTTCCATGTCCAGCGTCTGATTTCATCTATAATAAGATGTTCAGGCGTATCAACAAGGCAATAACACAGCTCCGAACTATCGAATCCCCATAGTTCCATATAACCTTGCAACTGCCAGTAATAGTCCTTATTCGGAATGCCCGTTTCATATATCGGAAACGTTTCCATTGACCAAGAAGATTTGATGTCACGTATGATCTTCTGAGTGTTGTCAGGTGTACCGCAAATGAAATCGTTTGACCTTCGTTCTTTGTTCTTAACTAAAAGCATACCCGTAACGTCTGTCAATAGAGTTATTGAAGCCTCTTCAACCTCCACGCCTTTGTCCATGTGTTTAGATGATATTTCCTTACTCTTTCCGAATACCTCCTCCTTATGCAATTGCTGGAGATAGGTCATGGTTGTCTTTGAAAGTGTTTCGCTTTTGCTTCTTGGGTTTACCATCAACTTACCCAATGCCGAACACCTGAATTTATAATCTGTAAATTCTGTTCTCATTTTGATTTCAGTTCGTGTTGTTTCTTCAAGATAGCATCTTTAGCCTCTTCGGTCAATTCTTCATCTGCCAATGATTCCTCCAAGTGTTCAAGATCTTCAATCGTTTTAACCTTTTCCAAGAACTTCAATACACGTTCTGTTTCGTGTTTCTCATTCAATACCTCAACGTCAACCGTTCCGTCAACATATTGATAATTGTCATTATCGTGAACAACCGCTTGGTCTGCCAATTGCGCTGTCTGCATTTCAATTGACATGATGCCCCACTTTGAAAGCGTATTTTTCAGAACGGTCTTTTTTGCCATTGCATCGAATTGACTTTCATCACTCCACGGTGAATACTTAGACCCGTAAGCCTGTGAGTACTTCTTAGCGTGTTTGATGACCTTTTCCTTTGACCAGTATGTCATTTTCTCAAAACCGTTCACAAGTCGGAAATAGGCCGCGTAACCCACTACGTTGCCGTTTCCTTCAATACTGAAATCAGCATCAAGCTCTTCGGTCAATGCGTTGAATCCTTTGTATTGATTCTCGTAAACTTCAATACAGTTGATTCGTGAGTATTGTCCAGTGCGCAATGCCAATTGTACCAATCCCTTCCATCCTATCTGAAACTGCGCTTGATTCTTGTAAGGAACTATCCACGCAAAACCTAAGTTCTGATTGATAGGAAGGTCAAGACTTGCGGCTGTTGCTGCTGCGTTCAATACCGTAGATGGTTCAGCTTTCGCAAGTAGTTTAGAGTTGTTCACCGTTTGAAGTACGGAGGATATGAACCCTTGAGATTTTGCTCCTAGTAGCTTTTCAAATTTGGCCTGTACCGTTGGAGCGTTCATTAGTTGGGCTACGCTTTTCTGTTCTGTTGACATAGAAGTTAGTTAGAGTTAGTGTTTAAATATGATTGATTGATTTCTTGAATCGAAACCACTCATTGACAACTTCGTTATCACCGTATCCAGCTAGAATAGCATAACGGTAAGCCGAATCAATCTGCTCGTTTGTTCTGCAACTTCTTAGAACTTTGATTACGTAATAAAAGCTCACGGAGTTCCTTTTGCTCTTTTCTGTTCGCTTCAATCTGTTTGTCAATCCTGTGAAGATTGATCTGAATCTTTGAATAAATGGTGTTGATTTCATGGCTCATTACTTAAGTGATTTTTGCTTTTCCTTGATTATTGACCTAGCTTCTTTCAGGATGATAGAATGGTTCTCATTCCATCGTTTTTTCCTTCCGTTAAGTACGTCATAGACGAATTGATAGTTAGCCCAATCATGTTTTTTCAGCTTATTAACAATCTTCTTGTATGAACCTGATGGAAGCGCAGCGTTAACTGCCGCGTATTCGTTTCTACGTTCTTCGGTGTATTTCATAGATTATCAATTATTTGGTCGTAAGGAATTAACTTGTAAATCTCATCTTCGGTAAGCGAAGGAATATCAGGACAACTAACGCTGACTATTCTAATTTCGTAGTCAGGAGGATTCATGTAACTCCCGCTATGCTTTTCAACGTGTTCCGCTTTAACGTCTAGTGTTATCTCTGTTTCAAATGTTATTGTCATAGTTGCTCGTTTTGGTTAACCAAATGTATAACCTGCATTCGTAACTAACAAATATTTTGCTAATTATTTTGTTAATATTTCATGTTTCAAGTTCAAAACCATTTGATTAACTTCGTGCATGGGCGAACCTTTGAACGAACTTCTGAATAGTGGTTCGATAGGTATTGACAAGGATAGGTATCTAGTAGATCAGACTACGCTCATATCTGCCATGAAGCGAACTGATAGGATATTCCTACTCAGGATATTGTCAAAGGTTGAAAAGGTTTCTTTTGCTCAATTGCTCGATGAATCACTAGAATATGATTCGCAGCATATTGTTCAGATAATGAATGATGCTGAGAAGTTTGTGAATGATTAACCGCAAACCAAGTTAATAGCATCCTCAACCGATTCAACCACGTTGTAAGGAACTCCGACACGCTCAAAGGATTCCTTGCACTTGGTTTCACCTTCCGTTAGTTTCCTTTGGCTCTTAGGTTTGCTTCCATCTTTCACTTCTATGATGTGAAGTTTGCCGCGATAACCAACTAACAGGTCGAACGCTTTTCGCAAAGATGAACAGTCTGTAACAACAGCCCCTAAATCACGAAGAGCTTTTATTATTTCTGATTGGTTATCGTCTGTTCTAGATCTATGGTATGAATACCCCATCGGTTTCTGTTACCTTTTACGTAACCGAATAACCTGACCCGCGCGAATGGTCATAAAGTGGCCGCTACCTGCCATGTATCCAACGCTAAAGTATGTACCCGATTTGAACTTCAAACCGATGTCTGGACCTGCGTATATTGACTGCGGTGTGTTCTCGTAACTCATACCTCCCCCAGCTTGAAACGATGCGATCAACTGAAACTTGTCCCTATTGTCAATTGTCCTAATCTCGACTGGCCGCTTCCATTTGTAAACGAAATCCCTTTCACGTATCTGATTTCTGAATATCACATCTGAAATAACGGCCTGTAAAGAACTATCTTCTATCGTATCGGTATAGGTTACCGCCTGAGTTAAATAATGCGTTAGAATCGCGTTTGTATCTATCTCACGGTCATTGTAAACATAGACTGTTTCACCGTCAACATAAACAGTGTCGTAAATAGTGGCCGATGGTAGCCATTTGGTTATCTGTTCTTTTTCTAATTTGACAATCGTATCAGGTGGAGGGAGTTCTGAAATGACTACGCGCTCAATCGAATCGTAAACCCTTTGAACGTCAATCCCCTCGCTGGATGGGTTGAGGCGGCCACATCCGCGAGTTAGGATCAACGCGATAACCAAACCGATCAAGGCGATTATCAATATCGTATTCGCGTTCAGCTTCATTGCTCTAACTTCTCAATTTCCGATTCGTCTAATAATTCAAGGTCTGATTCGGGTATTTCCAAAAAGAAACCTTCTGAATCCTTACCAACCGACCACCTCATTTGTGTCGCTCCACTTGTCATGTCAGCATCATTTGCTTCTGCCGCTATGGCGGACCTATAAACCGCCAATGCACCTGTGTCGAATCTTAGCTTCTTCATCTTAGTAATTGGTCAGTGCGTTGAAAATCTGTGTTCTGTAAGCATTCTGTGGGTTCAAACTTATACCGAATAGCGTAACCTCTGAACCTGTTTGAAAGTTATTCATGAATCCGATTGAAGAACTAAGCCGCCAAGTGCCGCTTGTCCATCCAATATCCTCAATGAAAACAACTGTTTCAAGTCCGTTGGTTGCCGTTTGTAGTTCATCTCTCTGATTGTTTGACAAGGCAACATTATCAACGTAGTATTGAGGTGTGCCAGAATTTAGTGAAGCAGGGTTACTTGTCGTGTCGGCAATACCAATTGATGGATTACCACTAGCTGTCATTAATCTTGATATGGTTGTAGTAGATGCTTTCTTACCCACGAAGAAAGCCGACCCGTTTGCGGTTGCCAATGGTATCTCTTGTGGGCCATTAACAGTTCCTAAGAAATAACCACCAGCAGAAGTACATATCATAGTAGGATTTCCGTTAGTGTTGGTATGAAGAACTCCGCCTGACACTATCTCCCATTGTTGAGCCGTGATATTGTTGTAAGACGTTAAACCTGTTCCGTAATGCCCCAAACAGTAAACGACAATCGCAGTGCCATTACCTCCACCATCAACAGACCACGCCTCCAACGTTCCGTCTGTCATTTCGGTATAAGTAAAGAAGTCTTTTACATTGTCTCCACCTCGCTCAATATAGGCTAGGTCAGCCGTTTCAGCTCTATCAGTGAACGGTACAAGCCCGAACACTTCAAAAAACGGATTATCAAATTCTCTGGCCAGCACAGTTCCTATGCGTGTACCGTAATCGGGAGGCTGACAAACAACTGGATAATTAACAGGTTGAAATTCAGGGCTTCCATCGGTCTGAGTGTGTTCAACATCGCCTAGAACAACGTTTACAGAACCTCCGCTTTTTACATTAGCACCAGCTAATGTATCACCAACTGAGTTTTTTACCGTAAACGCAGCATCTGGAGCTTCAATAATATCAGAATCACCCGAAGCAATTGAACCACTATCAAGTGTTGAACCAGCAGTATCTTGCAACTCCCAATCAGCATCTGCACACGAACCCGTTTGGGTGCTTGCTATCTGAGCCGTAACTGAGATAGTTCCTCCAAGTGTTGCGGTTGCTGTTATCATGCTTCGTAAGCCGTGGGGCTATCTTCAACTATTGATAGTTCTATCTCCGTGTCAACTTCTCTCCTCAAATTACTCTCAAAGTTAGAATCTGAAAAAGTAGCTACTACTTCCAGCTTGCATTCCTTTATTTTAAAATCGAGTTGCTGGGTGTTTTCCCTGTCAAAATAAACGTCAACTATACCTCCAGCATCGTCAACCGTAACCGTATCACCGTCCGACATTAACCACCTCTGAATGATTGTTCTTGGCTTTTGATATGCCACTATTTCAAGGTCTGAAAGTCCTGATATGGTAACTGGGTTACCGTCTGCGCCTGTAATCGTTACGCGAATAGTATTGTCCGACCTTCTTACTAATCCCATGTCTAAGGTTTTATCAGTTCAAAATGTGGCATATCATCAAATGATTGGTCCTGCAGAATGATTCCATCCCTATCCCAATTACCGCCCCATCTAATGATATGAGAAACTTCACCGCATTCAAACAATTCTCTTGCGCAAGACTGAACAACTCCAGCAACATAGGCCAATGATGGTATGTCATAGGCCAGCTTTCGCCTTGTTTCGTAGTCTGGATGGTATATATAGATGTCAACAGCCTCTGAAAGTTCGCGCCAACCATTGCCCGTTACATGCTTTGCCCTTTCCTTGTTTTGAGATAATCTAGGGTCTAGCTTTGACTTTCCTTGTTCAAAGTAATCTAGTTGTTGTTGCCATGTTCTAGCACCTTGTGAAATTCCAAAGTCGATGTTTGACCTTGATATTGCCAACTCCATGATACTCACCATGTCCTTTTGGCAAGTATCAAGTCGTTCTTTTGATGTTTTACCGAATTGATATATCTTCATGGTCTTTCCTTTTTAAGAGCCTCCAGAATCTCCTTTTGCTGCTTGATTATTTCGTTCAACTGAGAAGTGTCGGGGCTAACACGGACAATCGTGTCCATGCTAACCTCCGATTCCTTCTCTTTGCTTTGACCCGAAAGTTCAAGGACGATTGCCGTCAATGACAGCAGCGTGAATATCCTTAGTGAGCTTTTCAATGTTTGTTACTCTTGAAGTCATTTCAGTCCTGAACGCTACTGTTTCAAGGTCTTGTTGTTGATTGTGTTTCTCAACTAACCCAACCTTTACTCTGTTCTCAGTAGCTATTCTCAAAGCCTCATTAACATCTGATTGCGTTTGAAAATAAGAACCGATAACCGCTACCAATGGAACACCAATTGCGAAAGCGAACTTTATAAATTCTTGGTTCAATGTGATTGTATTTGATTCATTAGCCATACTTCCAGTTCCAATTGGTTTCAGAATGAAACAACCTTCACATAGTAATCAACTGTACATTGATAAGCTCCTGCGCTTGCCATCTTTGTGAACGACCCACTTCCCCAAACTATTTCATTGGCCGAAGCGTCAACATCTGCGTTGTATCCTGATTTGTCAAAATTCTCTCTGTAACTCATGGTTGTTTATTCTCTTGATTTTTCTGTAAGTATTTCAATGCCCCAGCGATAGCGGTAACTCCACCCATTACGGTAATAGCCTCGGTTGCGTGTTCTGTTCCGAATTTCAGAATGAACCAACCCATGAAAGTTGCATTTACAACAAGCCATATAAGAATCAATCTTGTTGCAGATTGATCTCCTTTAGGGTCGAGTATGCGTTGAATCCAATCTTTCATCAATTCCCTACCTTATGGATTATCATCTTAGCACTGACCGCGTCGAAGTCATTATCGTTGGCCGTATTGGTAATATAAACCTGTAGAGCGTCATCTGCTGAAAGGCTGATAATATCTACATAGGTTATCTCAACTGTTCCACCGATGGGGCTTGTTATCTGTCCTTGGCAGGTACAACTGAGAGTTCCGTTCTTGTAAACCCCCACTTTCAACACGTCATTCAATGCCAAGTCACCGCTTAACCGTAGATTGATCTCGTATATTCCGTCTGCATTACAGATTATCGAATCGTTAGAGTATGTGACATCGCTGAAAGTACTAGCACCTTCGCTCCAAAGATTATTGTTGCCATTAGTAACCCAAGCTGGTGTATTCTGCGTTAGCGCAATGGTTGAACTTGAATCCCCGAATCCCATTTCACCGTATGCGAATGTATGCTCCCACGAAGCAACTCCGTTCGCATCACTCACAAGGTGGTAACCGTTAGATTCGTTGCCGTCAACATATTGCAAAGACCCGTTTACAAACACGCTGTCTGGGTCTGCTCTTAACGGGAATGAGCCATCAAATTCAAAAGCTATCTCGGTAGTATCAACATTTACTACTGCAAGGTTGGTTGTTCCTGCGCTGTTTGTTGCATACATCTTAGTTTGAGGATGACCACTGACCATCTGAACCTCATAACCGTAATTGCCAACTCCACTATACGTTGCCTCTAGGTTGAAGAATTGGTCTATTGAGTTCTTACCTCTCCAAAGCGAAAGTGTTACAACCGTATCTCCATTAGCTGCCCTAGTTCTAAACTCTGGAACTGAACTACCAAAACCATCAGGCCAATAACCCATTACATTCAGGTCCGGAGAATTGAACTCATAAACACCTGTGAAATCAGTGTAACCTAAAACAGGAACGTCTACACTATCATGCACTAATTGAATATTCCCTATGGTTGAATTGAAAGGCCCATTTATCTGAACCGCTCCGTTATCTGCCGTTATCAATCTGCCTGCTCCTGACCCACCTTCATCATAAGCATCGTCAAGCGTGTTATTCGCTCCTGATACTAGGTCAACCCATGATGAACCATCATAAACAACGACAACCTGATTAACCGTGTCATAAGCAATCGAACCCCATGTAATAGATGTCAGCGTGTCGATGTTCGTGTGGTCTGTTCTGAAAAGAATCTGATTGCCATAATAGACCTCATTTCCTTTATCCTGGTACCAAACGTGACCTATCTTGGTCTGCGCAAAAATCGAACTTGCAACAAGTGTCAATAAAGATATTAGTAGTGTCCTTTTCATTTCAATAGTAAAGTTATATCAATTCCAGTGTAATTCTTTGTAGGCATGATAATTACTTTGTTCAACGGGTCAGTTGCATCCAGCCTAAAGTTCAATGATGTACGCACGTAACCATCGGATGAACTTGTCAGTCCGATAACCTCGCGAACCTTTTCATTTCCATCATGCTCAATTTCATAATCAACTCCAGATACGAGGTCGGCCGCTTCTTCAACATATACCATCGGAATAGCATTAATGAATGCTGCGAAGTGCGCCCCTGTTGGAACTTTACCTGTTGCAAACAAGCTAGTTAGATTTGAACGTGTAAATGTTAACGCCATGATGATGTGTCTGGTTGTCGTGTTATTCTTCCAATACCTCGGATTGAAAATCTACTCTTTTTCTTACTAGCCTCCACTTCGGTATATTCTACACCGTCAAGAGTGTTAGACTTTTCTTCCAAATAGCTGAACATTCTTCTTCTGTGAATGTCTCGCTGATTCTTCCAATAGTTAAGAAAAGCCTGTAAGTTGTTTCCTGAAACTGGTTGTGCCGTTTCGTTTGATAGCTGCTGTAACCCCTGATGAGTGATATTCACGCCACTATTAACGCAATAGGCATAGAACACATCATGTGCAAGATACGGTTGAACGTATCCGACCAAGAAAGTTCCTAATTGCAACTCAGTCCAATTGGCATCATTCGATGTGCTTGGTGTCTGCTTGTTATTGTCTTGAACAGCTTCCCACATCTTCAATATACCCAATTCAGGATATGTACACTTAGCATCTTCCAAGAAGTGTTTCGGATTGCTCCACGCACCAACATTCTCAGCATAAAGCGTATCGAGTGCCGTGTAAAGTTCAATAGGTAACGAAGCACGTAAACCATCCAACGCTGGAGTTATGTAAGGCAATATCTGATTGTCCTTAACATTCGCATGTACGGGTATCACAACACTATCGACCAAATATGATTTTGTTATCATTCCGTAGGTTGTTGCTGTAATGGTTTATACCCTTTTAACGCTCTCACTTCATCATCGGTCAATTTGTCAATCAACCAATCTGGAATCTCCTCTATCAACTCCAACGGTTCAATAGTCCAATCGAATTGAGGCCAAACCATTTCCAATGCTTGCGCTATCAATCGCTGATAATCAAGCGAGGTCAACGCAAATAACTTCATGGTGTGAAGTAGCTCCTGCGTATTTCCTAACTGACCCTGACGCGCAAGACCTGGTATAAGAATGTCGGGAACTTCCATAGCTCTGCAAACCCTTCTAGCTACACGGTCGGCCGCTTCGGTCGTTGAGTTCAGTAACTTCTCAGAATCGAATGCGAAAACCTCTGGTGCTTGTTCTTTTTTGTCAACTCTGATGTTCAGTATAGGCGTTGCATCCTCACCACAGAATTGATCTATTGAAGCGTCAAAGTAATCCTGTTCGGTTTTTCCAGCTTCATCTTCGTGTTCATCGTCATATTCTCCTATTGTGGTCAATATAACGTCTGGCCTGAATCCACGCTTAACGTTTCGCCAATCCAAACGACCCAAAGCGGCATCGGCCTCTATTTCTTCCATCCCTGCCCATGCTACGGGTTTCGGGTAAATCTTCTGACCAGCTTTTTTCTCGAAATGGTAGATAATATCACCTACCTGTCGGCCGTATTCGTCAATTTGCCCCCGAACACGTCTTAATCTACTTGATGGAGATTCGTGACGGTTGAAGACATCCATGTAAATCCTATCGGCCTTGACATCTTTTCGGTCGTTCAGCTTTTCATTGTAGTAGAATCTTCCGTCATCTGTCGCACGTACACACTCAAACTCCAAAGCCGTAACTCTATACGGTTCTCCAAGAATGTTATAAATCACCTTTAGCGCAATTCCACGGAAAACACCAGCGTAATCAGACAATTCAGATATCAAATGATTGGCAGTCTGGTCAGAGTTCACCATCATTGATGAAATAGACACATCTGCCAATCCTTTACCAGCTATAAAGGTTGATTTCTTCTGTCTGCAAGCCGAAGCTGTTACACCTGCCTCTATTGCTGTCAGTAGTTCATTTGGCAATAGGTTGTTTTTACCGTAATTATACCTGTTTGCAGATTTGTTGTGTATAACTTCAGCAACTCGGTTATAAGTAGGTGCTACCGCCCTAGCCTTTCTGAACGATATTTTAGCTTTTTCGGACAATTAAGAAGATTTCTTAGCGCGTGACTTTCTAGTTTTCTTCGGTGCTTGTGTCTTTTCCTCTTCTTTTGGGGTTTCGACATCTTCAATTGGCTTTTCCGCCTCTTTGACCATTTCCTTTCTGATACTCTCGGCTTCTGAAACAGTAACTATCAATTTTTGGTCATCCCAACTACCTTTAGCAAGCATGTACTCAGCTTGTGCATCGGTCAATGTTTCGGCCGATACCCGACCTTTCCCTTTTGGAAGGTGAATGACCACATTTTGAAACCGTGGGTTAACCCGATACTTCTTACTCGGTGGTGTAACTACTTCTTTCATGATGTTTTTTGGTCTGATTAATCTTGTCAGTTCAATGTAAGCTAAAATCTGTTCACTCTTACAAGTTCGACATAGGTTTGAATTAAAAACCTCCCCATGCAATGACATGAGGAGGCTCTTATTTACATTTTCAAATGGTTGCTCAATTAACCTAATGACCTGCCTCCGTAAGTCATTAGACAACTTGCCCATCCAGCACTGCTAGGTTATCAACAGTTGTTTCAGATTCATCGTATATCAACGCAGAGTTAGGCAACTTGCCACTGAACGTCATTGTGATACTTGAACCTTCGTTTATCTCAACTCCGTAATTCCATTCTCCAGCACTAGCTTCTAACCCGTAGTTGTCATACTTTCCATCAGGGTCGTTTGCTATTCCGAACACCTCAATTGAACCTGAATTTGATTCAGCTACAATGAAGATGTCAATAGCATCGGCCAACAACTCAATAGCATGTCTTTCGGCTGCTGATTGTGCATAAAGTACAGAGTTGAAGTTCTGCATTCGGTCATTGACAATATCGCCTACTTCTAGGCTTGTTGTCGCGCCATGCTTTAACCGCTTTCCTGTGATCTTCTTGAATCCTTTACCAGACGCAAAGGTAAAGGCCGTAACCTCTCCCGTTGCAGTGATGGTCACACCGTCAAGGTCTGCGATATTGCCCACATAAAAGGTCTTGTCGAAACCTCCCTTTTTTCGGATTGCCTCGCAGCTTGGGTCTAGTGCTTCAAGTGAATTTGAACATCCTGCCATTTCGTTTCAGTTTTTTCGGTTCTTGATTCGTTTCTTATCCTCCGTACAATGTGATGTACTTCTGGTTAACTACCCAACAAGCGATCTCCTGTACGTTCTTGATGTAACGCTGTCTCGCACCGTTTGCCATCTGGTCAATTTGTAGGCTTGAATTGTCAGACATCAAGTCCATCAATACCTTCATGAAGCTAGGAACTGCAAAGATTCTGAAACCAACTAGAGGCACAAAGTTGATTTTGTGTCCGTTGTAATAGATTCGCTCATTCTCGCCTGAACCCTCAACCAAAAAGTTTATCTGTTGTGCCGCGCCTACTGCGTTGTTTGCAATTTTGATCAATTGACGGTCACCAAGTGGCGCGTATATCTCAGCCGTTTCACCATTCTTGTTGTAGTTTACCGCTTTAGATGGTGCTGCTCCGTACATTTTGGCATATTCAGCCGCAATGGTTGCACTTGTAACAGTTGAGATTGAAGGCACTTTGATGTAATCTCCCAATCCTGCTCCAGGCGTTGCTTTCGCGTTAGACGCATTGTAAAGAATCACCGTAGGAAGTGAATCAAACAAAGTTGTTGGCATTGCAGCTACCAACGTTTGCGCTCCTGATGAAATTGAACCTTGACCAGCTCCAGGTGTCAATGCCGCGATTGCTGTCTTGGTTGCTGATTTAGCACCGTTCCATATTTTGCTCTCAACATCTTCTCCGATAGCTGGCGCAACCTGAATCAACACTTTCTGGTCGAACTCGTCTGAAACGTGGTTAAACGCTCCAGCAGCGATTGAACGCTCAAAGCGTGTGCCTTTCAATGCGGCATCGTCAATGGTATCCTCATACTGGAATGCAGTAAGGGAAACCGATGTCTTGTTAGCGTTAAGGTCAATGTCACCTGTTGCTGATACTGCTGCCGTAGTTGCTGCCGACATGGTAACGTCAACGCTTGATTCGTAAACGTCTGTTCCTGTTTTGTGGCCTTCGTTGATTTCAACAAGTCCGTCACGGATAGTAAATGATTCAGCGTAAAGCTCCTCGACAATTTCTGCGAGTTCGGTTTGGTTCTGCGTTCCGCCTGTGTAATTGATTGCCATTATTTCTTGGTTTTAAGGTTGTTCTTGTAGTGTTCTAGTTCGGATTCAAGCCATTGAAGTTGTTCGTCTGTGCATTTCCCTTTCAGGTATTCAGAGGCAGTTACACCATCTGGCAACGCTGCAAGAAAATCAGCGTATGAAACGCCAACTTCAAACGGGTTTACAAACTCTTCTTTTGCTTTTGCTTTTCCTCTTGCCATGATTAAAGTTTTGCTTGTTTAGCTCTCTTCTTCTCAAGGTTCGTCATTTTAGACGGGTCTTTATTTTCGACCTTCTTTCTGTTCTGAAAATCACCGTCAGCAGGTACTAAGTTTTTCATCGCTGAAAGCAATTCATTTACCTTGTTCAACGCTTCAAGTTGTTCCGCTTGAGTTGCTTCGAACTTCTTCTGATTCTCTAGGATGGTAGCGTTTGTGGTTTCCAAAGCCTCAACCTTTTCGTTAAGTGCTTTCACCTCTTCGCTTTCGCTGTTTTCAGGTTCTTCAACGGCCGCCTTAACTTCTGATACTATACCCTCAGAAACTACGATGGTTCGGCCATCTGCCAATAGATGTTCACCGTCTGGCGCAGGGCTTTCCATTCCTTCATCGATGAATACAGATACACCTTCGGCCAATTCACCATCGTAATAGACCGACCCACCTTCTGAAAGTTCAGCCGATGCATTCTGTGTTTCGTTTTTAGTTACGAACTTGTTAAGGAAGCTCATAACCCCGTCAAATTTCTTGTTGAGTTCTTTGATTTCGTTTGACATCTCTTCTTGATTTGATTTTTTCTTGTTCATCATCGCTACCTGCAACATCTTGTTTGTGTATGCAACTGAGCGGTTACTGTTTTCTGATTTTACGCCTTCGAGTTTACCAGTGGCAAAGCCTAGTCGAATTGATTCTTCTGCTGATAGGTTTGTTGTGGCTGACATCAATCCTGAAACCTCTTCTCTTTTATCTTCACCTATTACTGAACAGTATATGTCCAGTAGGTTACCCTGCTCCTTGTCAATCTCGTCAGCGAATAATCTAAGGTCTTGCGCTTCCAATTGCCACGGAAGTCCGAAGGCGTCAACCCATACTGGATGAATGATGGAATCAGAATTTTCTGAGATTAATCGCTCATCACCAGCTAGGAATAAAACCATCCCTGACGAATTGCACTTGTAACCGTGTGTGATTATCTTCTTTCCGGAGTTGCGAAGCATGTCATAACAGATACGCGCCTCTGATGTTGAACCACCATCTGTACGAACTTCGAGTATCATCTCTGTTGCGTCTGGATGTTGGTCTAGGAAATTCTTAATTGTAGTCGATGAGAACACTGGTTGACTTTCACCAAACGCTTCTGCCCACTCATCAACAGGGGCAATGTCTCTATCACATACTAGAATTGGAGTATTCACATCACAAAACTATCGGTCTAAATGCTATATTTGCATAGTGAGACAACTTAGTGACGGCACGAAATGAGTAAACCGAACTCAAATAGGGTTAGGAATTGGCCGCGAGTTGAAGCGCGTATCGACCCCGAACTTGACAAAAAGTTCCACGAAAAGCTAAAGAAAAAAGGTCACTCACAATCAGACGTTATCCGCAAGGCTGTGAGAAATTACACTAAGGAGGATTGACTAAAGTTCAGACGTTTCCGAAACATTAGCCACCCTACCTTGAACTCTATTGATCTCTGATACCTGAACAACAGGGTCGGGCATAGCTTCAATGACCTCCGCAAAATCACGCTTTGTCATATTCTCCTGACGCTGTGTTTGACGCGCTGCAAATGTTGGTGAAACGATTCCCCCACGTGCTGCATAATTTGTAGGTACTAACCTCTTTCCACCCCCTAGAACATTTAACGCACTTGCCTTTTCAAACAACGCTGGGTTTCTCTTTACTCCTTTGGTCAGTATTATCTCATCGCCTTCAGCCTCAACCATTCCACCGCCTTTAACTGAAATTGGAATACCACCGCTTGCATGTGAATCACCTACCAACACACCACCTTTTGAAAGTTTCGGAGGTGATGGGGGTTTTTGAGAAGCGATGATTCCTATTTGTGTCGCTCCAAGTACACCAGCAGCAGCAGCCATTACTGGTCCTGCAACAACACCAGCAGGGCCAAGTGATGAACCTGCTGTATATGCCGCCATAACCGCCTGTGCGGTCTGAATGATAGCCATGATTATTGACGTGGCCTTAGATGCCTTGAACTGCTCTAGTTCTATCTTATATCGCTCTTGCGCTGCTTTCTTTTCAAGCTGCTGAATCTTCTTATCTTTTTGCTCTTCTGATAATCCAGACTGTTCAATAGATGCTATCTCGGCCTGAGTGCGTTGTTCTATTTCCTGTAATCTGTTCTGCGCGCCCTGACTTATTGCCTGTTGAATGGTCTGCACTGCTTGCAATGCGGTCTGCATTCCCATTTCAATTGCGCTTAGCTCCTCCTCGCTTACACCTAGCAGGTCGGCAAGTTTCGGAGCTTCTTCATTTTCCAGTTCGCCTTTGATTCGCTTTATAGCGTTTTCGACCTTCTGTAAATTCTGTAATTCCTGCTCTGTAAGAACGTCGTCAGCTAACGCGCTTTCACGCATTAATTCAAGTCTAAGCTCCGCGTATTTCAACGCAATCTTAAACTTCTCGGTTTCTAGCTCATCCGTATTTTCTATTGATAGTTCAGCCGATTCTATTTCAAGTTGCTCACGACCGTTTATCAATTCTATCTCACGGTTGAACGCTTCGGCCTTTGCAGCCCTGTCCATTTCAGCTATCTCGGCTTCATATTGAGCGCGTAACGCTAACTGCTTTGCATACTTATCTTCATCGACCGAACCTATCGCATCGACTGACGCTGTGTATGCTGCCGTTTCTTCATCAATAACATCCATCTTAGCCCGTAATGCCTCCTCTTCGATAAGAGCAATTTTCTCAGCTCTCTTTTCCGCGTTATCAATTTCAGATTCGGCCTTTAATTTATCAAGTTCGGCCTGTTGGTCTATTAAATCCCGTTGTTTTTGAAAGGATTCCGCTCTAGCTTCTTCGGCTTTTTTACGTGCCTCCTCCTGTGCTTTGGATAGCTTTATACGTTCATTCTCTTGTCTTACAACAGCCGCGTGTTCCTGATTTCTGATACTGTTTTCTTTGGCCTTTAGCGTTCTCAACTTCTTAAGATTGTTAGCTTCTATCTCCCCCAGCTTTGCGCGTTCCTCCGCTAATCGCTGTTCATCCTCTTCAAGATTCTCTCCAAGTGCTAACTGTTCCTCAACGATTGCAACCCGTTCTTTTTGCAGTTGAAGTTCACGCTGCATCTGCTCCTCCTGAATCTTGTTTGCTCTTTCAATAGCTTGCGCCCGTTCCTGAAATGTCTTTGTTTCGTCTTCAGCTATCAACTGCAACTCGGCAACCTCGGCCTTTCGTTTGGATATTTCAACCGTCAACTCCCGTTCAGAATCCCGTAAGGCTTGCATTCGTTTTTCAAGTTGTCCAGCCGCTTGTGCCTCTCTGACTATCTCGTCCGTTATTCCCGTGAACCCATCTTTGGTTGCACCTAGAACATCTAAGACGCTACCGTTTCCAGTGAACACGTTTGTAACAGCTTCACCGATTGCTGATATTCTATCCACAACAACCGATATGGTAGCCCCCACCGCTGCCATAGCTTGCGCCAAAAGTTCAGAACCTCGTTTGGTCTGAGTTAAGAAAGTGACCATTGAGCCAAGAGCTACCACAATAGCCCCTATCCCTGTGGATATTAACGCAACCTTTAATATCTGCAATGCTCCAGATAATCCACCCGTTGCCGTTGCGCTTGCTTTGGTAGCTGCTGCCGATGCAACAACACCCTCTTTATACGTATTGAGTTGTGTAGCTAGGTTTCCAAGATTGACGCCCATTACATTTATCTGACCAGCTACACCTTTCAATGCGCTTTCGTAGTTACCTACGTTTCTACGATTATCACCTACGGCCTTTTCATTCTCCTTTAGCTTGTCCGAAATTGTTTTGATGGTAGCTTGCATTCGCTTACCCTCTTCGGAGTTTTCACGCTCGGCCTGTGATAGTCCGTTATACTGTTTTGTGAGTGCCGACAGCCTCGCCCTTAATTGCTCATTAGAACCTTTGGCCGCATCTACTATGGTCTTATTCGTCTGATATTGTTTGTTCGATTCCCGAAGCGATTTAGATACTTCGGTCATTTGAAGTTTGAGGTTGGCCTGTCTCTTTGCATTCTCAGTTGCGTCAATAGCCCCGACCTTGTAAAGTGCGTTATTCTCTTTCTGCTGGGTTTTAAGGTCGTTCAGTTGCTTAGTAAGTTCGGCTGAACTTTTTGCAGATTCGGCCATTGATTGATTGGCCTGTTTAATGTCCTCTGAGTTGATCTCAATATCAACTATTACCTTCTTTGCTTCCATGTTGTAAAATTCGGGAATTATTAATAAAGGTCAAGCGTTTGATATTTTGGCCTGTTATTTGTAACATACTCAACTCAAAACAACTACTATGAAACGAACAATAATATTAATTACGGTTGTCGCTTTGATGTCTGCATGTAACACCTCAAAGGACGAGATACCGTGTACGTGTAACGAGATAAAGGATAAGCGGTTCATTGACAATGGACAACCTCAACTTATCAGTCAGTTATACGTGAAGGATTGTGAAACTGGTGTTCTGACATGGGTTGACGTTACCGATGAAGAGTTCGCAAACAATTACGCTGGCGATTGCTGGGAACTTGACTAAGGCAATCTGACCAACTCTACCTCCGTTGATTCAACTCGATTGGTCTTGTATTGGTCAACATAACTCAAATAGAAATAACATCCGAAGTATCCTATCCATTTTGGTTTAGTGAAATCCAATTGATCGATGTCTATTGATGATAACCTCATCAACATCTTGACCATCTGAGGTGATACGATAAGCGATTCAAGAAGCGTCCAGTTTTCGTCAACCAATTCTGACCAATGCAAAGGCGCGTGATATAGTTCAGAAGCGTCCGTAACTTTCGGCTGACCTCTTAGCTGAATTAATGCTGTTGAATTTTCTACGACCTCGTGTACCGCTATTCTTGTGGCCGTTCCTTTTAGGTCAAAGAAATTCTCAAAGAAGATAATCCTTCCTTCTGTTGGGAATGTTGTAGTTGCAACTTGACTGTTTGTTCTTATAGACCTTTTCCCCCTTACCTCAACTACATCTGAAATAGCACCATTTACATCAGTTCCACCGACTGTCTGTGAACCATCGAGACCAGTAAAAGAAACCTCATATCCTTTCTCTATTTCAGATACATCGTCAACAGAAATCCAATTCTTTATAACGTTTGTTCTTACCCTTCCACTTGTTGCTGTTGTTCCAGTGAAATCTTTTCCTAGGTCAATAGTAAATTCATTAACAACTTCTGAAATAACAAACGGGTACTCTTCAATGGATATTCCATTCCATAATTGTGAGCCGTTTATATTTTCAAGGAAAATAGTATCTCCAGCTTCTAGTTGCTCTGCTCCTCCAGAAACAATAACAATCCCGTTGTTTCCGATTGCGTTTATTGTAAGGTTGACTATAAAAAGGTCTGAGAATCCTATTTTACCACCATGCAGGTCAATAACAGCCTTCTCCATTGACCCGTCCATAGTCAATGACCTGTTCACCAAACTTAAAGGAGATTTGTAAAGTGTCTTAGTTCCTGAATCAACGTAAGTGTTCTGAATAGAATGTCGGCCTAAGTTCTTGTAATCTTTAAGCCACTTATCGCCAGTGTCGTTAGAGTACTCCAGATAGTTATCCAGTTTGTAATCTCCGTAATCGTTGGTTATCTCTGGCCTTTCTTCAAGATCTATCTTGTCACTCCAATCCTCAGAATCGTTTGAAGGTACATCATCGAACCTGACTATTCTTATCGTACGGGTAAGGTTATCAGGAATTATCAGAGCAGAGAAAGCGTTTACCACATATTTTAAAAGGTCGGTCTGCAAGAAATCAACTGGCATGTTTACGGAGAAGTTCCATTCTGACCCTCGGTAATAGGTGTTTGATAGAACCTCGTTGTATATCCTGCCGCCCGTAATTTGAACCCCTACAAAAGTTGATTTTACGTTTATAGCCTGATCTAATTCTGTGATGGTTCTAGCTTGTATCGTGGCCGTGAACGAACCAGTTCCCCCTGAATGAACATACGATACGTAATCCGCTAAAACCCCAACGTTAGGAAAGCTGAATGATAACGCGCTTGAAGGATTATTCCAATACGTGACCGTGAATGTTATCTCGGCCGTTATCAGTTGCTCATATTGCTCCGATGGTTGATAACCAGCTAGGTTTACCGTGTTGCTCCAAGCTCCTAGAGTTATCTGGTTTCCGTAGTCAAAATAACCACCCGTTGAATCATTGTCCAGACCTGCCCACCAAGACGTGAACCCGTCAAATTCTGAAATTGTATGGGTTTCAATATGGGCATTAAAAGTAACTCCCTCTGACCATGAATCACTATGAAGTACGGTATCGTTTGAAAAGGGTATGACCAGCTTATTGTACTTGGAAATTGAATCCAATTCATTCACTAATGTCCAGTTCAATTCACTGAACATCCTTTCTATCAGTGTCCTAACGAATACAGCAGGGAAAAGGAAGTTAGGATTGATCTCACTCTGCATGTATTGCAGTAATCCATAATCGACATCAGGATAAACAAACCCGTCTGTATAGTCATTGAAACGATTAGCGTGAACCGTTGCCCCATCTGGTATATGGTCAAGGTCTGAAAGGTCGATGTCGGTAAGTAAACGACCGTTCAATTCATCAATCCATTCAGCGTTTCCGCCTTTAACAACAACTTTTATGTTGTCTTTAACTCCTTGCAGCTTTGCGAATCCGTAAACCTCCTGAACACCGTTAGTGATTATCTGACATTCCAGCCTTTCCCACCGTGTAGTGTCGGTTGAGTTTAGTTCTGTCGGTATTCCGAAAATGTTGAGGTTGTTCTCTGTTCTAGGCAGATTGAAAGTGTTTGAATAATATCCTTGACGTGACTTTATATCTGTCAATCGGTTAACACCGTATGACATGGCAACAACCTCTTTCTTTTCAAGGTCGCAAAGTTGGCCGTCAATCCATATCTCAGTGTTCATTACTGCGTTTGAATTACATCTGGCACTGCATACATGAACTTGAACTCATATTCAGCGTAAGATTCGCCACTTCTTACTTTTTCAAAGGATTGTGGGTCAATGATTATAGGTGTGAATCCGTTATCATCCCACAACCAAGCCTGAATTGAACTGTGCATGTCGGCTATGAAGTCGGCACTTGTTGGGGATACCTTTCCAGTTGTCACCATTAAACCATCGTGAACATCCTCCTTGCTTGAAAATCTCTTTTCGTTGCTGCTGTTTATGAATGTCGAAGATTTACCTTCCTCCTGAGTTGCCTGATATTTACCACTGAATATGAAATTAGCCCACCCTCCAGACGGTTTTAGCCATACTAGATTCACTTTATAGCAATGAGGTAATACTATGGGTTGATTTTCAAGAAGTAGAACATTGATAGTGATTGTACCCGAACCTAAAAGGAAATTAGTCACTACTTGCCTATGTTCAACTCCGAACGAGAACGTTCCCTGCGTTCCTTGTGGTATGTTAATACCGAACTGTGGATTTATTGAATTTGCTATTGATGGGCTGAACTCGGTTGTTGTTATCCAAGAAGGAACAGTTCCAGTGAATTTGTAATAATCGTTGTTGACTGTCGGCTGAAACTCATCTTCAAAGTTCGCCATTTCAAAAAGGAAATACTCTCGGTCGTACTGAATAGCCATTATTGAACAATGAATGTTGAACCTATCTCCCAATAACCAATACCCGAACCAGCGTTAGGCGTTGCTGTTCCGTTGGTTGCCACAATATTAACGATGTGTTCACCAAGATCAGACGCATCATCCTGCCATATCATTGAGTAGATGGTACGGCCATTTACAAAGTGAATCGGTTCTCGTGCGTTGAGAATCTTATGCGTATCGTCAAATGGTTGTAATAATGCCTGTTTGAAAGTGCCGTTAAGGGCGTATCTCATAGGGCTTACGAATGCGGTTGCCGAACCTATGGTGACTCTGAAAGGAACGGACATATTGAAATCACGGCCTAATCTTGGACCGTAAATGGTTTTGAACATCGATTTTATAAACCCACTAACATCAATATCAACATATCCTGTTGTAGCGTTTCTAATGCCAACGAAGTCGGCTATTTTCCGATATGGTTGGTCAACATATCCAGGATGTAGAATATCATAACCAGCATAAACCTTGCAAGGTATGCGAGTTGATATGATAGTTCCGCTTGCTCCTGATGTATAAGTGCCATTTAAAACTATGGAGTTTCCATACTTTGACAACACCTTATAAGTTCCCTCGTATGTTCCTGATGGAATTATCACATTGCTACCAACTACGAAGTTCCCTATTCCCTGAGAAGATGCTATTATCAATTCAAGGTTTCCTCCGTTATCGGTTGCTGCCTTGAAGTTGAAATCGGTGGTAACTTGGTATAGTATCGGCCTATGTGCCGAGTTCCATAGCGTAGGTCTAACCGTTAGTGATGCCATTACGATAATTGTATCTCAAATGATTCGACAATATTATCGGTTATATCTTCGACCGCTTTAGACGCAATCAGGTCAACGAACGCTGTGAACTTATCATCTCTCAATGCGTCCTCCAATAGTCCAGAGTTTGCGCCTTTATGCGTCCTCCAAACCATGTTACCTTCCCTGAATTGCTTTCTAAGAATCAAATAAGCTAACGTGTCATTTGGTATGGATGAACTGATAGGCTTTTCATCAATCCAACGTCTAATGTCTTGAACCGTTGCTTTCGTTTCGTTCGGTCTGACCCCATCAATCAACCCTTCGATGTAACTGTTTGCAAGTATCTTGAAGCCGTTATCCGTGTACACTATCTCAACAGAATCGTGTAACCTACCCGAACTATTGACCGCGCCATATTTGGTAATCCTCTTGGTCTTGATAGCGTTCTGGATGTCGGCCTTTACCTGTTCGGCAAATCGGTTTCTGATTATCTGTTCGTTAGGGGTTAACATGAAACGATACCTCTAACTGTTAAACTCAATGAGTACCCACTTACACCCTCCAATATCTGATACTGTGGCTCATCCTGAATGTTGGTGAACTCAACATCATTTTCAAAGTCTGTGATAAGCCTATCAATAAACGCTGTACATAGCGTATCCATTCTACTGATTATTCCCTCACGTTCCTCCGCGTCCTGTTCGCCTGTGTCAGCCTCTACGAAATACATTAGCAAAGGTGCTGTTTTCTTGTAGTGGTCTTTAGGCTCGCTTGTCCTATTGAACGGGTATAAGTGAATGTGAGGATATGGAAGTTCAGGATTGTTTGCAGCATCTGAATTACGGCCATGTGAGAAATGCCCAGTAGGGTTAACCGCCTCGGCCGTGTCTCGAACCATATTCAGGATGTATTGGTAGGTCATTTCAAATACGTTCGTTGAGCAGTTGCACGTTTACCTTGTTTCTTAATGCAGCAGTGTTTGAACTTCTTCTTTGAACCGCAAGGGCAAATGTGATTCCTGTGTACCGTGAATACAACGGTTCGCTTTGGTATAGTGGCCTGTTGTTGGTTCATTTGGTTAGTGTTAGTTCTTCTCCCGTGAGTGCGAAGTATAGGTTCTGAAGTTGGTGGACCTGTTTAACGTAATTCAAATTCACTTCCTGAATATATTGGTGCGACATTTCAGCTTCTTGTTGGATTCTCGGATACCAATAACCTCTAACATTCATAAGAATCAATGACTTATCAGAATCTAATGGTATGAAAAAATCAGACTCATCGAATTGATTAAACCCGAACCGTTCCAACCATTCCTCTGTTAGTGGGATTGGTTTAGATTTTGGATGTAAATTGTCAATGTGCGAACCGCTACCTATTTGGATTTCCATTTCACAATTTGCGTCATAAACCCAATTACCAATACGTAGTTTTGTTGCTTTCATTTCAGTTCAGGTGTGCGATTTGTGTAGTTCTCAATTCGTTGTAATTCCTTCGAATACTCTCTTTCAGTCTTTTCGAGAAGCAATGTGGTATAGATGTCGATTGCTGGCTGTCTAAGGATTCTGTTGTATTTGAGTGGGTCACCTTTTGCGAGTGCATGAAGCGTAGCAAAGAATCCAAATCTTTGAATCTTAGCAATACCAGCAGCGATCTCGTTGTCGTCTGGCTCGTCATTATACATGTCTTTCCATCGCTCTTGCCACTCTTCAAACTGCCGAAAAAAAAATCCCAGTAGCCTAACGCTTCGGGTACTTTCATCTTACCAATATCAACCCCCTCTTTAGTTACCTCACCTTCCTTATCAAGCTCATTAGTGTATGTCTTGATTATCATCTGTGCGGCTGCTATCTGTGGAAGCGATTGTTTTGAAACACTTGTGAACGCATTCTCAGCATCGACCAACCTTTGCCATCTACTTTGAGCGATGGTTATCTTCTTGACGTTCTCTGGTGGTTCGACCATTAGCGGTTCTTCATTCCAAAAGAATGAGCAAAGACTTATCAGAATGTTCTGGTCAGTTTCGGTAAGGTTCAACAAGTGCCTGTGTTCGATTGAGCTCAAAGCAGATAACACCTTCATCTTCGACTTTGATTCATTCTCATAGGTCACGGCCTTAACGAAGTCTGACCATACAACATCATCGTATGAAGTAGGTATTTTGACCTCTTGCGTAGCATTGTCGATTGTGATTTTAAGTCTTACCATGATTGCAACATACAAAAATAACGTTTAATCATCTTCTTCCACCAAAGGTACGTGCCCGAAGTTTACCAGACGAGGCTATTTCAAAGTACATTCTCATCATTAGCATGTCACGCCAATCAGGTGAACGTCCTATGTTCTCTTTAATCTTTGACTTTGGCAAGATACGCAACTTACCGCCTTTGTCAAGGTCGTAACTCTTCAACTGTTCCAATTCCTCCACTATCTCATCCTTTTGGTTTCCTGTAAGGTCTGCGGAAATGTAGATGCCGTGTTCGTTTATCTTCTCAGCCAGCTTGTAACAGCATTGCGTTTGGAGGTTCATGTAGTTCTCTTCGGATAACGCCTTAGAACCGTTAAGAAAGCCTGTGATGCCGCAGTTATCAATCACCCCACCACCTACACCATCCTCATCGGCAATAGCGTTTTTCTTCGGTATCTGGTGCTTTGTCCTCAATGCTTGGATGGTGTTCTGAATCTCTGTCGTTCGGCTTATCTCGTACACGTAAACTTCAATTAATTCAAATCCTTCCCACACTCCGATAATAGCCTTATCGCTTCCAAGTCGTGCAATGTCGGCCGTTATGTACTTGCTACCTCCGTTCACATGGTCGTTAGTGAATATGGATAGAATATCATCGTAATCGCATAGCACGTTCGGGTCATCATCATATTCCCAGTTTCCCTTCAGTAGCCTTTCTCTTTGGTTTTGATTCAATGAGCGTTTGAGGCTTTCCAAATAGCCGCTATCCAACATTTTGTTGTCATCTGGTAATGCTTGAATGAACTTCTTCCACGGTTCTAACGTGCCGTCCTTGTGCTTTTTGTAATAGTCTCGATATAGATAGTTCTTAGCAGGGTTGCAGGTCTGTAATAGCTTAGGAGATAGTCCGTACTCGTCATTTTTCCAACGTCCGATACTTGCGGCTAAGTTGTTCTTCGCGTCCTCTTCAAATTCTCCAGCCTCTTCAATCCAACCTCGTGTCATTTGCATCGAACCGAAGCGCATGTATAACGGGTCACTAGGTAGATAAGGCGCGTCAATCAGATAAACCCTTGAACCGTTGTTAAGTTTGAAGTAACTATCCTGACCATTGAACTTGTAATGTGATTCAGTAACTCCCCAATCCTGAAACACCTCGTGAATAGTCGGTATGGTGAACTTTCTAAGGTCGTTCAGCTTTTTTCTAGCTATGAAGTAGTGAGTTTCTGGATAGATAAAAGCATCCCCGAATATCAACGCGCATCCTAGATATGATTTGCCGCTTCCCTTACTGCCGCCGTATGCAATATCGCTAATCCTATCGTCTAACCATGATTCAACGCATTCAAGCTGTTTCAGGTTTCCGTGTACGTTGAAGGTTATTTCCACGATGTAAAGATAAAAGCCCCGAATTAACGAGGCTTTATACTGATTGCGCCATTCGTATCACAATCAGCGTTTGAATGTTGCAGTTTTGGTCCACGGTAAGCCTCTCCACCGTTTAATTAGGTAAGAATATCGTCAATTCAAGCCTACGTTTTCCGAAGTAGATACGTAGCGTGTAAAGGCATTTGCGGATGTCGATGGTAAATGTTGGTATCAGTACGAATCCCCAAATACCGATATAACGGTACTCGATGTTCAAACAAAGGTTATCGGTTATTTCATAGAATCTATTCATAACTAATTTTTTAGTTAATAGCCAAAATCACGGGAAAACACCCGTTAATCGTTCTTAGGTGGTTCGTTTATGATTTTCATTCCAGTAATCGGTTCGCCCTTACTTGTATGGTCGAGTTCCTTCTTGTCCGATAGACCAAGGTCACGAGCTATGATGTTCTGCTGGAAGAATCCTGAAGCTGCTCCCTCGAACTTTTGACGCTTGATAACCTCTCTTATACGCGTAATGACTGCGGAAAAATCTTGAACCTCTTTGACCGATAGCTTCTTATTTGTCTTTAGGTTTCGCTCAAAATCATTGAAGTATCCTGTATTGACATCCATGTAATGACAGACACCTTCAAGCGTGAATGGTCGCATTTGAGGAAGTTCTACCAATCCAGTATCAACCTCTCTCATTCCTTCTTTATCAACCTCCACATCTTTCTTACCTCTACCACCTCTGGACTGTTCTACTTTCTTGAATGGATTCTCCTCGCACCAATCGAAATACTCACATGCAGCCTCCCACATTTGTTGAGCGTTTTTGAATATTTTATCCCTTCCGTGTTCGCTGCGGAGCTTCCAAAACTGATTTCCTTTAGGTGCGCTCATATCTGTCTTTTTCTGGTTGATTCAAAGTTAACTATTCCGATTTATCTCTGTGGTTGCATAGGGTTACTGTCATTTAAGTGCTTTTTCTAGTTGTTCAAAAGCTGATTCCATTTCTTCTGACCATTTAGTCCAATTGGGAAATGAATCTCTTAAATTGTGAATTTTAACAAATTTCTCAGCAGCCTCCCGAAGTTGGTTGTGTTTCTGAAATGAGTTAATTTCATTTTCGCTTTCGTTAAGCAACTCTTGAAAATCATTTCTAGTCAGGT
>Ga0208019_1000207_pt1 | contig 33018 bp, 51 predicted proteins | sample CB_VirMetaG_5_FD_184540 | JGI IMG/M metagenome (GOLD analysis project Ga0208019, IMG submission 184540) | Freshwater to marine saline gradient viral communities from Chesapeake Bay - CB_1508_1D Viral MetaG (SPAdes) (version 4) | ecosystem: Environmental > Aquatic > Marine > Coastal | place: USA... | reverse complement strand
CGGCTGCAGCAGTTGGTAGCTCAGAGTTAGTAGATCCTGTACCTACACTGGTTACAATATCAGTTACACTGTCTGTACCATCTGACAGAGTACCAAATGTAATTGTACCTGTAGTGGTGATAGCACTTGATCCATTATTAATAGAACCAAAGTTACTTGTAATGCTACCACTATCAAGAGCACCTACTGTAGTCACATTGCTTAGTGTATCTAATGCACTTTCGAAGTATGTCTCAAAGTCAGTTAGTGCTACCTGCTTCATAGTGCCAGCATCATTAACTACAACTCTATCTGCATCTGCAAGAGTGGTAGCTGTAGCTGCTGTATCACCATCCATGATATTTATTTCAGTAGCAGTGGCAGTTACACCTGTAAGATCCGTAGGTGCAATACTAATGTTAGCTGTACCATCAAAAGACTGACCAGCAATTGTACGTGCAGTTTCTAAAGCTGTAGCTGTTGCAGCATTACCAGAGGTATCCTGATTACCTGTTGTATTAACACCGGGTAAGTTTATATTAGCCGTACCGTCAAAGCTAACACCCCCAATAGTACGTGCAGTTTGTAGTGCAGTTGCAGTATCTGCATTACCTGTTAGATCACCAGTAACGTTACCTGTTATATTACCTGTAACATTACCTTCAATGTTAGCTACAAGTGTACCTGTAGTAATCGTAAGATCACCTGTAGATGCACCTGTAAATGTACCTGTACCTACAGTAAACTTATCTGCACTTTCATCCCAACCAATAAAGGCATTATCAGATGTACCACGTTCAATGACAATACCAGCATCATTAGAAGGTGTACCTGTAGTACCATTACCTAGTTCCATTAACAAGTCAGCAACTACAGTGTTAGTTGTGCTAATCGTAGTTGTTGTACCATTTACAGTTAAGTCACCGCCTACAATAACGTTACCTGTTGTAGTAATTGCGTCAATGTATCCATGTGACCAATAGTTAGAACTGTCACCTAAACTATATGTACTGTCTGCACTTGGTATAAGGTTAGAGGCTACGTCTGCTGTAATTGTAACAGTGTCTGTAGCTGCATTACCAATAGTAGTGTTACCATTAAAGGTAGCTGCACCTGATACAGTAATAGAACCAAAAGAGTTTGCACCCGTAGAAGTTACATTCCCTGTAAGGTTTCCTGTGACATTACCCGTAACATCTCCTGTCAGATCCCCCGTCACATTACCAGTTACGTTTCCTGTAACATTTCCTGTGACATTACCCGTTAGGTTGCCAGTTACATCCCCTGTGACATCTCCTGTCAAGTCTCCCGTCACGTTACCCGTAACATTGCCAGTAACATTACCTGTTACGTTACCAGTGACGTTACCTGTCAAAGCACCTGTAATTGCAGTAATGTTAGCGGCATCACCGTAGATGTTTGCCCAACGAACAGAAGTAGTACCTAAGTCATACAGGCTGTCAGATGCAGGGTTAAGGTTTTTAGCTGTTGAAGTTGTACCTACAAGATTACCTGTAACGTCACCCGTTAAGTCTCCTGTAACATTACCAGTGACATTGCCCGTAACGTTACCTGTGAGATTTCCTGTTACGTTGCCTGTCACGTTTCCTGTAAGTGGACCTACAAGAGATGTACCTGTAATGGTTGTACCTGTAATGGCTGCTGCAGTAGTACCACCAATTACCGTGTTATCTATAGCACCGCCGTTAATATCAACAGTAGTAAGTGTAGATGTACCTGTAGCTGTAAGGGTTGTAAACGTACCAGCAGCAGCAGTTGTTCCACCAATGGTAGCAGCATCAATTGTACCACCGTTAATGTCTGCAGTGTCAGCTACAAGACTATCAATGTTAGCAATACCATCAATGTAAAGATTACGCCACTCAGAGCCTGTAGCACCTAAGTCGTATGTATCGTCAGCAGAAGGAAGAAGTGCAGAAGCAATATCAGCAGTAAAGGTTACAGTGTCAGTAGCAGCATTACCAAGAGTAGCATTACCATTTACTGTAAGGTTGCCTGTAATCGTAGCATTCTCATCAACTTGCAATGTGTCAATGGTGGCAGTACCATCTAGGTACAAGTCTTTAAACTCTAGGCTAGATGTACCAAGATCAATATCGTTATCTGTGACAGGAGTGATAAGACCATCTTGGAATCTAACTTGCTCTACGGCTGCAGCAGATACCTCTACAAATACACCAACACGATTATTTGATGTATCTATAACTACTTTATTAAGTGCATCTGAATCAGCAATAAGTGGTACGTATGCGCCCTCTGCTGCAGTACCATCGTGCTTGTGTCCAGTTGAAGCATTAAACGCAGCAAGTACTTGGTCAAACTCTAGGTTTAACGGGTTAGCTCGTACAACGGCTGTTGCCACAATGTCTGCTGAAGATTGTCGGGTATACCCTGCCATAATTACATTTCCTCATACCTATTTGATTTACAAAGATTTTCTTTCCTTGTAATTATCTGAAGATTCCACGGAACATGCAAACCGCACACATTTACACCTTTTAAAGGTATTATATGATCTACGTGATGTATCACACCTGTATCCTCTGTTATTTTTCTGCACTCTAAATAAATATCATCCATGGCATTTTTTAGATTAAGTTCTTTTACTATATTACAAGAACTATATTTTAAGTACTCTCTATTTTTTTGAGTTGCTGCTCTTCTAGCTTTTACTTCTGGTCTTTTTTGATAAGCTCTTTGGTATTCTTTTATTTTCTGTTTGTTTTTTTGTTTATATTTTTTTACACGTTCTTTGTGTAGTCCATCTGGTTTTCTTAATTTTGCACATTCTAAACAACACCCTGTAGATGTAAGCCTATAAGAAACATGACCATGTATACAAGGTTTACCAGTATAATATTTTAAAAAACCTTTTTCTTTTGCTTCTTTTCTTAATACCACCAAAAATTTTTATCTCCTGTCGCCTGTGCCATACAGTATGGATACGGCCTGTATTGTATGACTTGGGCTTGTACTATTGGTAACGTAAGATACCGAAATAGAATCCCCTGATCCACTTATATTCGTTGTTCTGGTTGGTGATGGGTTGCCATCGTATATGTCTGTTGTATCGTAGATTGTAGATGCTGCATCAAACAAAGAAGCTGCACCTGCAGTAGTTAATGAAAAGTTTTCTGGTGTGTTTATTTCAGAGTCACCAAAGTTAAAGTCTATACCTACGTTAATTAAAGCCTCACCTTCAGTTTTAAGAAAGGTCTTAACTTTATAAAATACTTTACGAACTTCTGGATCACCCATAAAGTAATACGGAGTTTGGTACACACTGAATATTTCAGAGCCAGCAAATGAATCACCTTCTTCTTGTTTATGTACCTTGCCTGTACTGTCTCCATGTAATACAAACTCAAACTGACCTATGTAACCACTAGCTACTGCTGTTGCTTCAACACCTACAAGCTGACTATATTCAAATGTAGACTGTGCAGTTGGGCCTTTACGTATAGCTGCCAGTAGTGACAAAGAAGTGTTAGCTTCAAAGAACAACCTAAACTGTGACTTTCTTCGTATTACAAGAGCTTTAAGTTTAGTTACGTCCTCGTTAGCTGTGTAGTTCTCAAATGTCTTTTGAATCTCACGAGAAACAGTTTCAAGTTCAACGTCACCAATACGTGATGTACCTGAAATAGGACGAATACCATCTGGTCCTAAGAAGATAATATCACCACCAAACTCTACCACAGTATCAGGTGCAACACACCCCAAGTCATTCGTTACGTTTTCAACTGTAAAGTTAGAATAGTTATCACCTATAATACGTTTGATCTGGTTCTGACCAAATACATAAAGTTGGTTACGAAAAGATTTTAACTGAGTTACAGTAAAGCCTATGTTGATTACACCTGCACCGTTTGCTGGATCAAAGTCTGTATCTGCATTAGGAGCAGAAAAATATATGTTAAAGGGTTCTGCAGGATCACCAGCTAACCAAAGATGATTTGCAAAGGCACTAGAAAACTTAGGATCTGTTGGTGCATTTGCGTGTGTAATCTGCGTATACGTTGTACCGTTATACTTAGCTGCAGGATTAACACCATCAGTTAGTAGTAAGATTTCTTCTGTCCAATTATAACGTTCAAACCTTACTACGTCAACCCCTGTCATTGTAGGGCTACCTGCTGTAGTAACTGCAGTCCAACCTATTACAGTAGGAGTACTTGATACTGTACCTGTTGCACTAGATGTACCACCTGTAAGTACGTTACCTGTAGCAAATATATTATCTGGTATTCTACCAAAGTTTACTACAATAGCATCTGCAGTTTTGGATATTACTGTACCTGATGCTGCAACTGCAGTACTGTCACCAGAACTAACTACACCTGTAACAGTTTCACCAACAGTAAAACCTGAACCTTCTCCTGTACCTAATGGTACATCATAGTAGTGATTATACCAATGCAGATAGTTGCTACCAGAAGAAGGTGCTCTACACCCAAGTACACCCTGATTAATATCACCGTTGACAGAAAGTCCTAATACTTTACCTGTACCGGGAAGTGTACCATAAGAGTTTTCAAAACCACTTATTCGTCTGTATCCACCCTCAAGTGAAGGTTCCATGTTTACAAGACGTACTGCACTACCTGAGAAGTTGTTTGACTGTGTAAGTGGATCAACGTTAGTTACAAGTCCACCAGCCATAACAGACACATATGTTTGTAATGCGTCAGACATTGTTAGAATCCATCTGTTGTAATTCTACTTGTAGGTCTATTAATCATTGTAGATATAACATTAACAGGATAGTCAAGAAGTAATCTTCTCATCATATCAATACCCTGTTCAAATTTTTGACTGTGCATAGCTGCACTTTGTTCATTAGATCTAAACAACATCATGTACATCATAGCACCATCAATAAGAACGTGTTTAAATCTATCGGGTACAACAGATACATCACTAGATGCAGTTAAATCTGCAGGAAACTTAAAGTACCTATATTCAATTACATATGCTGCATCAGGTACAGGATGTACACCAAACTTTTCTTCTAGTGTCATGTACACTAAATCAGGATCACTACGAGATGATTCTCCACCTAAATCTTCTAATGGTTTATAGTAACTAATATACTGATCAAATGTTGTAAGTCTAAGTTTTTTAGGTGTATTGTTTTCAGAAGTTAGTTGTCTAATATAAAATGTATCCCAATCTGCTTTGGAATAATCTGCAGGAAAGTCATACGTTCCTGTTCCTGCTGTAAGTGTTTGTGTTGTTGTTGTCAACAAAAAAGGCCACTCTTGAGCATCCTGTAACATTTGCCTAGTAGCTGAGTTAATAGCATCTTTAGCAAGAGCTTGTACGTTCTTAACTGAAGTAAACTCAGACTCTGTGATCTGAACTTCATTAAGTCTACGTAGTAGCTCATTTGTCAGGTTAATAAAAGTAGCCATAAGAATCTCTTTAGATAAGCCTAGAGGGGCCAGTTTCCCAGCCCCTCAGTGTTTAGTTATTATGCAAGTGCGTCACGAGCTACTTCATTAGCAGCCATGTCACCTGTGTCGGTGCAATCCATAAGAACTGCCCATACACGGAACTCACCAGAGGTAACTGCACCACCTGAAAGAGCAGCAATAACAACATCAATGTTGTCATCAGCTACAGCCATTACTGGCTGATAAGCTGCAGGGTTCTGTGAAAGAACACCAGCCGCAGATGTTGCATCAAAAGTAGCAGCAAATACGTCAGGGTCAACTCCTGTGCCAAGATTAACAGTAAAAGTTGAACCATCAGTAGCCGTAACTACTTCAATACCTGCATTCAAAATCATTGTACCTTTTGGTACAGCAATGACAGGAACAATATCGGTTGCTGCAAGAGCACCACCTTTGTCTGACAAAGCTGTAGCCCAGTTCAATGTAGTTTGAACCATATAAGGGTTGCGTCCACGTTGTGAATTACCACGTGCGGAAGCTAGAGTATTATCACCAAGTGCCATATCTCATTCCTCCCTTATAGACCTGACGTATAGATCGCATTGACCAGAGCTTCTGGACGAAGGATCTTACGACCGTATAGATGCATACCCCGAACAATGTCAGCGAATGAATCTGGATCACGGTATGTTTCAGTCTTGTTAATCTGTTCTGCAGTTGCAGCGGCAGATGAATGACCAGCAACCAATACACCGTAGTGAGTAGAACCTGAAGATGTAGTTGAGGTTGGACCGTCACCTACTTCAGGAAGGTTGTTAGACATAAAGACTTTAAAGCCGTGAATGTTATTGATGATCAAGCCGTTTTGAAGTCCTGATCCACCGAAGTCTGAGTTCAAAAGACGTGAGTCTTCATCTTTTAGAAGTTCAGCAAACACAGGGTCAATTACGAGCCAACGACCTGACGTGTCAACATTTTGCTGATCCAGCTTACGTGACATACGTGCAATAACTTGCATTGGTGTCGCATTAGCTGCAGTGGTGTTTAACGTGTCTGCACCTGTACGAGGCTTGACAACGATAGAATTACCACCAGTACCAGCATTAAAGTCGGACGCATCCAACTTCATGTTAGCAAGTAGTTCATCAGAACCAGCAGTCGTTACAGCCTTAGAACCATTTACGGTTGTGTTAGCTGTATTGGCACGTCCATGAATTGCTGACTGTGTAAAGCCAGAAATATATCCAAGAACGTCTTGGTCAAATTGGTCAGCCAAACGATAGGCTGCACGATCAGATGCGATAGATTGGAAATTCACGTGTGAGTGAGCTTCCTCAATATCATCAACCTTAAAGGCAAAGTAGTTAGCTTTGTCAATGGTCAATGAAAAGTCTTCGTCATCAAGATCCTGTGGAGTGATCGTCGTACCACGTGAGTACGCCTTCACTGTAATCTCAGGTTCTTTAATGATTTTGACACTATCGCCCATGTTTGCAATCTCTCCGAAATAATCAGAGTTAGTAATTGCTTCAACAACAGATGCTTTGCGGAATGCAAGTTGCACCTGTTTGGAATAGATTACGGGACTAAAATTGCCATTAGGCAGGTTGCCGTAACCTGACGCTGTTGAAAATGCCATTGATATTCTCCTTATAGCATTATGAGCACACAGATGCAAAACTAACTTTACTTACTAGAGGCTAATGTACTAGGGTGCATAAAACGTAATGTTGGCCTACATTACACCTTATGGGCCACGAGGGATTAGGTGAGTCCGAAAGTACTTGTTGTTTGCTAAAGTTACAAAAAGTGTAGGTAAACCTATGAAGGGGCTACACTTTTTATAGTATACATATAGTTATATCATAATTAACTTATATGTCAACTCTTTTTATCGGGCAGAACCCGACATATCATAAATAAATTTACCAGTACGAATAGCTTCCATAATATCGTCGGCTGCTTTTTCATATTGTGCTGCGGTCATTTTATTTACGACACTTTCTTTATATACCATTCCTTCTGAGTCTGTATCAGGTTGACTTCTACTGTTACGACTACCTACAGAACGGGCTGCATCTTTTTCATTTGCAGATTTTTTAGGTTTAATATTACGATCTGCTTTATATAAATCAATTGCACGTGCAGCAGAACGAGCATCACTATCATTTTCATAAAGAGCATCTTGAACCCACTTTGGTTGTTCTTCTGCCCATTCATGGAAATCATCACTTTCACGAATTTCACCAAAGTCTGGGTGAGCCTTCATTAATTCTACTTCTGCTTTTTCTCTGGAAGCTGTAGCTCTAAGCTCATCAATTTCTTTTACACGATCCTCTAGTCCAGCACTTTGTTCACGAGCTTTTTTAATTGCAATTGTTTCAACTATAGCTGCTACATCAGGGTATTGTGCAGCCCAAGTTTCAATGTCTTGATCAGACTTAGGAAGTTTAATTTCCTTACGTGTTACTTCTTTTAGTTGGCTTTCAAGTTGTTTAAACTTATCTTCCCAATCTTTTTCTTTTTGCTGCATGTGACGACGAAGATCACCATAACGTTTTTTAAAACTTTTTTCCTCTGCACTTGTAGGTTCTTCTTCTACAGATTCTTCCTGTGCTTCACCTTTTTGTTGTGCAATAAGTTGCTCTAATTCTTCTTCGTCTTTCTTAATACGATCTTGATTAGAATATGGCTTTGTCATAAACGCCATAGATTTCTGTGGTTGTTCCACTACCATTTCTTCAGACATGTTATTTCCTTAACTGGGGCCACCGTAGCCATGTTGGATGGGGGATGAGTAGCCAGCGTATCTAGGTTATTTATCGTGTTCCTAGTCCACGTCTTTTTGGTCTTGCTGTTGGTGTTCGTTTTACACCTAAATCAGCAAGTGCCAATTCATTTCCTAGTACTTTACTAAGAACCAAACCTTGTTGCGTACCACGCATTGCACGTACTATATCCTTTTCATCTTCAGAAAGTTTATTGTAACGAGCACCTACTTGAGCTAGGTATTCTCCATATGTACTTTTTATGTCCATTATACGTCCTCTTTTACAAAAAGTCCAACAATAAATGTTTGTGCAGCACGATAATAGTATCTCGATGCAATTTTTATACTAAATGGACGTTTTCCATTTGCCCATTCAATACACTCTTTAAATTCTTTATATACAGTTTCGGCTGTTCCATTAGCAATGTGCTTACGTCCTAAGTATCTGTATCCTTTACGCATAGTTTCACCCCACCACTTGTCGTGAAGAGTATTTTTACACCATTCAATAGCATTTTGTTTATCTGACCATTGAAATGCTCCGTTGGCTACAGCATGAGTAGCAATTACACAACCACCGCCACCAGATGATCCACCACTATCACCTCCTCCTCCACCTCCAGAGCTTCCTTCATTTGCACGAGCACTGTCACGTTCAGACACAAGGTTGTTTAATTCAGATGTCCATTCTCCACCTGAATTTTTAAGTGCTTGGTTAATATCATTTTGAATTTGTGTTTCAGTACGACCAGATGATGCAACGTTAGTATCTTTACTGGTTGTAGTTGTAGTAGCAGGTTTATCGTCTTTAGGTGCAGTTGTTGTTGGTCTTGCTTGAGGACGTAATGATACATCAGGTGCTAATGAAGGTTGTGTAGTAGTAGCAGGTTTATCATCTTTAGGTGTAGCTTTTGTAGTAGTAGTAGTAATTGGCGTTCCTCCAAACTCACCAACATCGCCAATTCCATATGGGTCTTCTACTTTTGCTGTAGTAGTAGTAGTAGGTATTACTTTTTCTGTTCTACCTGCTTCTCCCATATCCATTGTTGCATAACTAGGTGTTGCAGGAGAAACGACTGTTTCTTTAGGTGTCTCAAACATATATGCATAAGGATCTGGCATTTGAGAAACTTCATCTGCTTTAGGTCCAGAAATAGTTTGTGCAGGAAGTGCTGTTGCCATTTGCTCTTGTACAGTAGGTGTAGGTGTTGGTGTAACTGCAGTTGGTAAAGTAGATTCTTGTTCACGAGCACTTGCTGCTGCTGCAGTTCCTAATGGAGTACGAATAGCATCAGGCACACTAGGTGGTCCAGATGTTTGAATATCAGTATAGTCTATTTGACTAACAGTTGGAGTTTCTGTTGTGGGTGCAACAGCAGGAGTAGGTTGAGTAAAAGCAGGTATAGTTAATTCATCTGGCAATTCATAAGAAACAGGAGTAGGTGGTGTAACAACAGGTTGACCTGCTACTACAGAGGGAGTTTGATACACAGAAGCCAGTTCTGCTCTTTTTGCAATTGGATCTTCTCTTTGTATTCTTGCAGTTCTTCTTTGTGTTTCTTCTTCTGTTAAACGAGCAAGTGGATCTTTAGGTTGCGCTGAACCATCTCTAAGCATACCACCTGTACCTGTAGGTAATTGGACAGATTCAAAAAATTCATAAGGTTGAGATGGAGCTTGTTTTGAATAAGCCTCTCTAGCAATATCTTTTTCATCTAAATATTGAATAGGTTGACCACCTCTAGTAATTAATCCACGTTCTAAATCGGTATACACTTCTTCTGGAGGTTGATACATTGTAGGTGCTGCAGGTAATTTTCCTATTTGAGGTGCAGGTCTAACTGCTTGTGTAGGTACAGGAGGTACTTGGCTTATGTCTAAAGGATCTACACCTTGTTGTTCCATTGCTCTAAGTTGTTCCACTCGATTTATAGTTTCTTGTGTTATTCTAGTGGGTCTACCCATTTCATAGTCTGCTACATCTTGCATAATTCCTGCAAGTTCAGGTGAAGTACCATCACCACTTAAAATATACTGTTGAACTTGTTCAGTTAAAGCTGCATCAGATTCAGGTGTTTCCATTTTAACGGGTGAATTTGCTGCAACTTTTACAGCTTGTTGTTTTATTTCTTCAGGGGCAAGTATGCCTTTTACTATACTTTTAACTTTATCAAAAGCACCTGCTGGAGCTTCTTTACCCTCAAGTATAGCTTTAATTTTTCTTAGTTGTGCAACTTGTCCTTCAATAGGTGTTCCCATAGCTTCTTGAATACGTTTATCAATAGTTGCAAGTATACGTTTCTTTTGGTCAGATGCAGCTACTCGTGTAAACAAACCCATAGGTAAACCACCAAATGCTCCCATAATACCTGTAGCAAGTGAAGAAGTACCATCTACAAATTTAGTAGCTTCTTTTATATACATGTCAAGAGGTACACCTTCCCAACTACCAGCTTCTGTAAATTCATTTCTGACTATTGCAGAGCTACTTCTACTTTCAGAAGAATCACGAGGTGCGTTTGCTAATGCTTCATTTACTTCTTCAACTGCTTCTTGCTCTTCAGTTGTAGTTTCTTCTGCAGAGGGTTGGTATAACGAATAGCCTTGTGGAATAGGAAAAATAGGACTGTCACCTAAAAATGGAATAAGTATAGATTGCCCACTTGCATTTCTATACTCTTTAAAATTAATACGAGCATCACCCATAAGTTTATCAAAATTTATAACACTAGGTGCTGGTCGTTCTATCTGAGGAGTAAGAGAACGAACACTTCTAAACACAGGTTGTTCAGGCGGTAGTGTAGCTACAGGCGGTTGTGCATAGGTAGGTTGTTGTGTTGTACGTGTAACAGTTGTTGGACGCCGTACAAATCCACCTTCTTGCATTTCTAATTCTTCACCAGTATCACCAGCAACAATAATAAGATCAGCCATATCAAATGGTAAATCATCAGGAATAGTGGCTTCATCACCATTACCCATTTGACCCATAGCTTCCATTGTTTTCAAACCCATCTTAGCTTGCTGACGCAATTGCATAAGTTTATCTAAACCAATGTATCGAACAACATCTTCTGGAAAAACAAACTCACCTTCACTTACCATAGCAGGTACGTCATCCCTTACGCCTTTTTTAGTTCCACCAACGGGAACTTCATTTCCAGATACTTCATCTATTTCGCCGCCTTCGTCGTTAAGACCACCACGTCTAAATAGTTCCATTTGTTGTTCCATCATAGGTTTATCCATTCTTTAAAACTTCATCACGTAATAGTTTTAATCTACGCAACTGATAGATAGCACCTTGTGCTCTATACATTATTTGTGTGTTGTCTGTTTGTTCCATAGAACGATGCTGTTGGGCTATCAGTAAATCTAAATAGTTACTGAACTGGTCCCATTGCTGGTGGTTGTTCACCAACCCCTTGAGCTTGTTGAGGTGCTCCTTGTCCGTCATTTCCGCTAAATCCTTGTTCCTGTGGTGTTGGTACTTGTCCAGTACCTATCGTACCGCCACCTGCTCCTGTAGGATCTGCTGGGTTTGCACCTGCAGGAACGGGTTGTGCTGGTTGCTGAAAGTCTTTCATAAGTTCAGCTTGGATTGCAGCTTCATCCATATTGTTGGTTACTTTGTCAGGGTCAAGGTCAAGAGACTTTGCAATCTCTCTAATAATGTATTGAAACTTAGCAAAGGGTGCTAATGCTGGGCTAGATGCAATCTGCATAAACTGCATAAGTCTTTGGCTACGTACCTCATTAGCCATAAGACTTTCTGTTCCACGAGCTTTAACTTCCAAATCACCTTTGATTGTAGGATCAAAGTCAAACTGCATATTAAATCTAAACAAACCCTCACCAAGAGGACGTAATAGATAATCATCTACATTTTTAATTACATTCTTTATACCGCCTTGTGCGGCACCCATAAGCATAGAAATGCCAGAAGCAGTACGACCCACCCCCGATACTCCAGTTTGACCATGTGCAAAAGATGGAAAACCAGTAGATTCATCGGCTAATACCCTTGCTTTATCAAATAGCTGTAAGTTTTCTGCTGCAACATTTGGAAACTTTGTACCAAAGATAGCTTGCCCCGGAGCACCACCCTGTCTCCTAAATACTTTGCCGGGATATACTGACAAGTCTTGACCCGGAACTAAGTTTGTTTCATCTACCTCAATAAGAAGATTACCAGATAATACGGCATTGTCAACTGCCATTCTCATAAACCCATTCATAAGAGTTTGGGTATCATCCATATTTTCTGCAATACCTACCCCAAAGAATGAATATGGGTTTAATTCGTAAGGTGCAGCCATGTAAGGAATAGTGGCAGGTTTAAATGGATTCAAGACCATACGCAATAGCTTGCCATTACAAATCCATATGTTTGCTTGTAGTTCATCTACGTCTTGCAGTTCATCTGGAATATCTACACCTTGTTCTACAAGCATTTCGGTATCACACATACCCCAATACTCAAGAACCTCATAACGTTCTACGCCATGCTCTGGTGCATAGTCAGATAAATCATCTTCCCAGTATTCTTTATTATAGTTTTCGCCTAGCTGTACAGCTTCATCAATCACAGAAGATCTAAAGTAAGGACGTTTCTTTAAAGCACGTAATTGTGTACGTGACATTTTATGACGTTCAATTACATACTGAGCTTCATCCATATTGTTTGCGTCTGGATCAGGATAAAAATTCCAAACAGATACATGTGAAACTTGTGGAATGGTTTTCATAATAGGCGTATATTCACCATCTTCATTCCAATTAGGATATTCTTTGTCTACAGCAAATGGTCCTTTCATTACGCCAGTACCAAACAAAGCCATTTCAAATGCTGTACTGCGTAGATGTTTACTTGCACTAGACTCTTCTAGTTGATCGTGTATTTTCTTTTGCATCATCTTAGCAGCTACCATAGCTGGGCTAAACGTAATTGCAGTTGGCGTTTTACCTACACCCTCACGAACACCGTCAATATTCTCTAGTTTATCTCTGTATGATCCAAGACTTTCCAAAAGAGTTTTAGCTGTAGCACCTGCGGGTAAATCCCGTCCATCCCCAGCAAACCCATATGGATTTACTTCCTGTCCAAGTTCTGACTGCTTTAATTGTTCTGGTTCTTTTGGGTCAAAGTTTACATCGGCAACAACTCCATCGGGAAGTTCTGTTGGATCAATTGTCAATGGAAACTTTTGACCTGCAAATAATACGTCTACAATTTGACCATATGCTGCAAGTGTTTTTGTTTTAGTTACTTTAATAAATACTCTTGATTTTTCTGCTTCTGTAAATTGTACGTCAGATCCATAAATACCACGATAGTTACGATAGGCACGTAACCACCGTTCTTCATCTTGATTTCTATAATCGTCTGCACGGTGATACCGTTCCATAACAAATGGAATAATTTTATTTGTATCAACGTCTTCAATAGTAGAATCTTCTGCATCCGCTAGTGCAATTGCATCGTCTTCAATAAAGCCTTCAGTTTCTTCTGCCATGATTGTTCCTAATATCCAAAGGTAGCATCAGCTATTCTCATTCCTGTTTCAGGTCTTCCATATGGGTCATAGTCAAATACACTAAACCTTGGTCTTGACATTATACCGTATCTAAGTGCATCGTACAAGTGATCTTCTGCAGTTGTGTCAATATCTTCTGGATTTCTTTTGTCAATAGGTAATGCAGGTAGCTGTGCAATTAGATTAGTACAGTTATTAAAAAATACAATCCTTGGTTCTTCAGTAAACTCATCAACTTGTAAACGTCTGTGTATTTCGTTTTTACCTGCTACCCTAGAACCCTTTGATCTATCGGATGGACGCCACCTACATCCACGGTGTATCATTTGTTCTGCTAGGCTAGGACCAGTGTCACCACGTTTGTGCCACAAACTAGAGTCAAGAACTCCATACTTAATGTTACCATCTTCAGCTTCTAAGTCAAGTACCATATCAGCTAAATCTGTTGCTAGTACTTTAGATACATACAATTCTCTGTAAACAATTAGCTGTTCACTTGGAGATACAGCAAACCACACAACGCCAGATTTACTTCCGTATCCATAATCACATGCTCTAAACTTAACCCAGTTACTTGGTATGTTAAATGGCTCTACAACATGTATGTTTCTATCAAACTCTGTAAAAGCTGCACCTTCTTTAATATCCCAATCACCATCTAGTAATTGCCTACGTTGTTGCTCTGGCAGTGACAGAAGCATTGCTTCATAGTCACCTTGTTCAGCTAGGTAAGGATTGTCGGTAAGACGGGCAGGTATGAATCTACGTTTGAATAAAGGCTTGCCAGCTTTCGAGTGTCCTGCAGGATAACGTAAGACTTCATTTGTTTCAATATCAGTAGCATCAAACGCCTTTCCGTGTGGTGCAGGATCAATAAACATTTTTTTGACCCAATGATGACCTCTACCTCCGGGGTTGGTAGTAGCTCGCATATATACTGGTAAGTCAGGTGCAGTGGACCGTAGACGAGATCGCATATAGTTCCATGCAAATGGCGTAGGCCATTGTGTCAACTCGTCAAAGCCTATCCAGCTAAATGCTAGACCTTGGTAACGCAGGACATCATCTTCCCTATCTAGGTAGGACATCCACAATCTCGCACCAGATGGCGCAGTCCACTGCATCTTACGTTCTGACCACTTTATTCCGGGCCAAATCTTAGGGTACATTTCTTGTGATTTAAATATAAGTTCCCTAAGTTCTTCTGTAGTATGACGCAGTAGCAATCCTGAAAAAGCTGGATGACCCATAAACCGTAAAGGGTCAGCTAACATTGCGTATGACTTGCCACCACCTGCAGAACCACCGTACAACACTTCACGTTCACCTGCTGCAAGAAAATCTGTCTGGGGGCCAGCATTAGGTTTAAATACTACGTTGTGTTGTTCTTCTACAGGAAGCTCAGTAACTACAGGTTTATGCTGCTGTGCTACTTTCCTCGTTGTCTTTCTTGCTGTTGAGCCTTTTGGTTTCGAGGGCTTCCGCCTTGGCGATTGCCTTTTTTGCATAGTCTGCCCATCTGCGTAGGCTTCTAGCTTGGTTGTACCGTCTTCTTTCATTATCTAACCGTTTCTTTAATCCTACGTGTGATATGTATCTACCTGTGTTTCTGGACAACCAGTTAGCAACCTCACGATATGAGTATTGCTTTAGATACTTCTTAGCCTGTTGTAGCTTGTCTAGCTCGTCGGGTATTGGTACTAGGACTTCACTATCATCAGGATGTAGTTCGTAGCCAAACGGGACAGTTCGTGCGATTCGTGGAATTTCTATCCACTCATTATCTTCTTGTAAGTCGGTTGGTTGCGGGAGTTTCCAAACGCCAGTTTTAATCAATCTTCTTCTACCTGTTTAGGTGGCATAAGCATTACACCACCCTTTGCTTCTACTTGCATCTTCTCTGTTTTTACTAGACCAGTACGATCTAATAATTCTTTTGCTGCTTGCATCTTATCACGTATACCTAATTCTGTTGGGTCCATTAGAGCACCTACCATTGCAACTGCAGCACGAGGTGCATTACGTGACATGTACATATGTGTAGCATCTAGTATTTCTTCTTTTAAACTATTTACTACTTGAGTCGTAGATGTACCGTCAGAATATCCAGCAAGTTTTTTAGCCGCAGCTACATTACCTGCTGCCTCGTCAAACAAGACATCTAAAAACTTCTGTTGTTGTTCTGTTAATTGTCTACTCATATTACATCATCTCAAAATGTGGGCCATCAATAAATGGTCTACGGCCTTGGGATCTACGCAAATCAATATACTCATTCATTGCATCTTCCATAGTACCTACGTATTTAGTAATATCTCCTACTGACCAAGCTGCACCCCACTTAATAGGGCAACCTATTTCATTAGCAGCCTCAGTCATTGCATCAGCAATGTTATCGTAAACATTTAATTCCCAAACTACATTTGATCCATCATACGCAACAAGGTCTACGGCATGGCTATAGCCTGTGTCTTGAATTAAATGCTTAGAGTTCATAGTTTGTGAACGTCCTGAAGCATATAGCTTCTCTTGCTCCTGAAGAGTTCTGACCCCATACGTTACACCAAAGTCTACTGTAGTCAATTCAATAGCACGTTTAACTGTAGCTACCATGTCAGGGTGAACACCCTCTAATTTGTCTAGTGATCGTTTGCTTAGTTTAAATGCCATTATTTTTTCCCAAAAAGTTTAGTAGCAGATCTTACCCCAAAGCTGGCAGCAACAATTACACCCAAAGTATATTGATACCAATCTGGCATAGTCTCAAGGGCTGTAAAACCATTGGCAACTACACTTCTACCCCAATCTCCTGTAAATACAAGTATAAGTGGTATACTAAAGAGTATAGTCAACCATTCGTCTTTCCAACTATTCTGGCTACCTTGAGCCATAATCTTTTCCCAATCTGCTTCACTCGTTGCACGAGAGAGCATAATCTGTGCTTCAGCTTCAGACTTAGCAACCATTGCACGGGTTTCTGCAGCTTTAGTTTCAACTTTTCCATTTAACCATGTTCCTGCTAATTGAGTTATTGGTCCTATTAATGCTTGAATCATAAGGCTATTCCTTTTGATTTATTTTCGAAAGACATCTCTACACATTTAGTAATTACAAAAGCATCTGGAGTAGGCTTAGTTTGCTCTAGCTTTTGAACCATTACTGCTTTATCTGCCTCACACATTTCTTCGTTTGCATATAGTATTTGATTTGAACCTACCTGATGATTACCACCTAGAAAAAGAATTAGAACAATAATATACATCAGCTTGTACCACGATCAGTCTTGGCCTCTTTGTTCATCCAAATACCAAAACAACCTGTTAATGCACCCATACAAACTGATACAAGACCTGCTTGTCCATTGCTGGGGTCAGGGAGTGACATATACCAGTGTACTGACTGATATGTCAGAATAGTTACTACAAGCATCATAAGTCGTGGAAATACTTTATAGTTATCAATAATTGTACTTGCCATATTGCTTTCCTTTCTACCACACTACAAAGTCTACATTACGTCCTTGTTTAGGATACAGTTTGTTTCCATTGTGTGGGTGGTATGCATATACATCCTCATACCTATACTTATCTGCTTTTCGTTCCATTGCTGTTTTTGAAGTTTCTACGACTTCTTGTTTTGTTGTACCTTCTGTTAATTTTACTTTATCAAATGGCATTTTAGGTAATGGTAGATAATCAAGTAAACCTAAACTTACATTCATGGTTTAAGTCCTTCTAAATCTAGCGGTTTTCTTTGCAATCTTTTTAGGTTGAGCCACAAACTGCTTACCTGCCTTCGTGCCTTCTCGTTTGGCTCGTGAAGTTGCTGCATACTCAGCAGGGCTGAGAGACTTAATAGCAGCAGTAGGTAGATAACGTTCTCCCGTTTTAGCACTAGGCTTGCCACTCTTGGTTCTCCACTTTTGTTTAGTCCAATCCTTTAGGCTTTTTTGTGATTTAGCAAGAGCCATTACTTATAGCCCCCGCCTTTTGCCTTATATTGTTTTGCAAGCATTTGAGCTTTACGTGCTGACCACTGTCCAGCTTTACCACCTTTACTACCTGCCTTAATACGATTAAACAAATTTTTACGCATCGTAGGTTTAGTATAATTACCTGCCTTGTTAACCGTAGATTTTCGAGTAGATTTCGCCACGACTTATTCCTATATCTTTAAGAGCTTTATCTGACATATTATTTAATTGCCAGTATGCTACTCGTTTTTCATTTGTTTCTTTTATAAAGTCATATATACGTTTAAACATTGCACTACCTCCTTTTGTTTGTGTGCTATGGAGATAGTTATAACATATGTACGACTATATTAGTATTGCTATTTCGTCATGTCCGTCTTGCAGGAGTATAATACAAACGTGCAGATAGTGTAACATCAAAAGAAGAAGAACCACTATGTTTAAATACTAATACTTTATCACCTTCATGTAAAAACAAAGGACCACTTGCAATGTAATGTTCGTGAGAGTTTCCAGCTATAGCTTCGTTTGCTACAAAAAAATGATATGTAGTATCGTCTGCATGGTACACCTGTATTCCTATGTTAGAAGTAGATGAACCTTCATTAGCTACCATAAGTAAAACTATTTCAGCTTCATGGCTGGCAGGACACGTAAATAAAGTATTAGCATTGTTAGGACTGCCAGAGGTACTAGCAGACGTAGCTGTTACGTCTAAAAACTTAGATGCAGTCCTAAAGTTAATACCAGCCATTTATTTTTTCTTTTTAAGGTTATCTACAATTTTTACAGGGTTGACATAGCCACCCTTTTTCATTTTAGCCATGCCACTTGTCATACCTCTGGCTGACATCATGCCTTGAGGAGATCTCATTGCGGAGGGTCTATATCTGCTTTGCTCACCTTGTTCAGGTGTAGCTGCACCACCCAATACAAACTTCTTAGGTTTTTTCATTTTACTACCTTTATAACCACTAGCATAGGCGGCACGTGCTTGCTTTTCAGCTTGAGCACGAGTAGGGTACACCTTACCTGATGTACCCCACTTATAACCACCCTTTACTTTTTTTACTGGCATTCATTATTTCTTTTTCTTTGCCATTCCGCCACGCATCATTTTCTTTTTAGCCATTCCACCACCACGCATCATAGGTTTCTTAGCCATACCGCCGCCACGCATTGGCGTCTTCTTCTTCATTGCTCTGGGTTTCATCGCCATTAGACTGTCTCCTTGCTCTGCGATCTAGCACAAGTGCTTTGTACTCTTCTTCAGGATATACTGTGTAATACCCTAGCTTTTCTAATTGTAAACTTGCGTCATCTACCTGACTCAAGGATTGAATAAACAACATAGCATACTCTTTGTCTATGCTAGATTCCCAATCATGTTCATACAAAAAGTCTAGCTCTGCATCTTCTGCACCATAGTCAGGATGAAACCCCATTATGTGCAAATCATTCTTTGTATATTTATCATTAAGGTATTCGACATACATGTTAAACATACTTATGTCGGGGTAGTTATAGGATGCAACTACAACTAATTCGTATCTGTGATTATGGAATACTTTAGCTTCTTTTTCTGTAGTATACACTAAACCAGTAGTTTCTACAACATTTACTTTGCGTTGTTTCCATGCTTTTTTAGCAAATGGGCAAGCAGGTAAACCGCCCAATGCTTCATTCGGAACTTCTAATACATCACGTGACCAATTACGTAGGTCTTTCTCTATGCTCACTTGTAGAACATACCACCTTTACGCATGTCCATATGACCTGTCTTAACTAAGCCACCACGTTTAAACGGAAGATCTTTGCTTGGGTCATATCCTTTAAAAGGCTTACGGTCACGAGCAGACTGTGCAGACTTACGTCCAGCTTTATCTAACTCATCGGCTTGCATCTTTTCAAAAGACCTACGTTGTGCATCCAACATCTTCTGCATCATGTCTTTACGTAGACCATCATCCATATCGTCAATACGTCTTTGCATTGTATCAAGTTGATTTGCAGTCTTAGCTTGTTGAATATCTGTTTTGCTGACAGTCATCTTCTTAGCAATGCTGCCTTTCTTTTCAACTGTCTTGGCAGCTTCTTTAGCTTTACGTGCTGCCCTAGCTGCTTTCTGAGCCTTAGAAAGTATTCCCATTGGTTTATCCTCTTACCATTTAACTTTGTGTGACCAATACTTGGCACTCAACTTAGTCGTTGGTTTGCCCTGTGCATTGTGTCTTGCATAATAGCTACGTTTACGAGCTTTATCTTTAGCTGTTGTAGGAGACTTACCCGCACCCTTAACACCCTGTTGTCCAAATCTTACAACTTTATACTTACCACCTTCCGATGCCATTACTACGTGAGACTTAGTTTTGTGACTAGGAGTACGTTTAGGTACGTTAACTCCACTCAAACCTAACTCTTTCATTTTATTTTTTACACGATCAGGTACTGACATTACGTATCATTCCATCCTTCTGCCCTCATAGCATCTTCAACTTCCTTTAAAGTGAAAGATCTACCGTAATGATTCTGTACAGCCTCTCGCACGTAGAATACATCACTATGGGGAATATGCAAACTCTCAATGTTATCGTCTAATACGTGACGATAGAACTCTTCAAGAACATTGTCTGTGTATAGTTTTACTGATTTTTTAGCCATTGTCAATACTTAATTACAAAATAGTACAAATTAATTACACTTAGGTACAGTTTAAGTGTAATCATTGTACGTGATTTAGTTAATGTATTTATTTAAGGTAGTATATGGTACATTCTAAGTGATTCATTGTACGTGTAACAGTTAAAGTGAGCCTACCAAAAACTCTCTTAATATAGTTTTACACATTCTGTGGTACATGTCAACCCCTAAATTTTACATATGCTTCATTTTAGGGAAATTGTTCTTCGTAACACTGTTTTCTGAGAACATTGTTCTGTGTAAACCACTATATATGTAATGTGGTTAACACTTCATTTTTCCTGATCTGTGTATTTCTGTGTATACATATACGCACACCCCCCGCATGGCCCCTGCCCACCCCCACATCATGGCGTATGTAGCACACATATGAGGCATATGCAGCGCATGTGTAAACGCATACTGTGCACACATCCACATCATGTGAGAAAAACCCTTCACTTTCAGTGAGTTACAGTCAAAGGGAAACTGTTATGCAATCAGTTGCCATGCTTTAGCATGAAAAAATGGGGTGGATTTTCACGGCAAGGGTGTGTTGCAAAGCCGATGCACATTTTAACCCTACCCTATGGGTAGACTGTCCAACATTGGACAGTGAGAACAAACAGTGAACCAGCCTCACGAGTTTCGCACACGAACTTCAAAATATATATGAAATATATTTTTGCAGTCACACGTGAAACGGCATGGGCAGAGGATCACATGAGGCTGAAATCACCTACTCTATCTCTCTAGTGTTACAGATAGTTTTCTATCTCTCCCTTTAGGGTGAGAGAGATATAAAACTCTCTTATGTAACACTTAGAGATAGAGAAAGGAGCCATCCAATGGCAAAATCAGCGAAAATCACCAAAGTTGAAGGAACTTCAATTGATGCCGACATCAAAGAGGGCAAAGCCCTTGGGTCAATCTGGAGACAGACTAACAGTCTGAAACAGACCATCAAGGCCAATGGCTTCGACACACGGCTTGGAAAGCTGATGCAGAAGCTGAAAGCTCAGTCATCCCTTGACTCTGGTCAAATCTCTCGTCAAACACTGACTACCTACGGTATTCACTGCATTGATCGTCGTCGTCGTTCAGAGGCTCTGTGGTTCGTTGAAAACGAAACAGAGGTTCGTGCCTTCATCGAAACCTCTGGTTTCAAAGGTTCCTCTCTTACAGCTTTACAAGCTGCAATGCGTAAAGCTGCCAAAGGCAGTGACGAACCACAGAATGAACAGCCAAAGGCTGAACCGTCCAATGTTGGACAGTCTGATGAGGCACCAGCTAAAGCTGAACGTCCCAAGATCACTCACAAGGTGATGGTGAATACCATCATTAACCAAGCCAAACTCAATGGCCTTGATCTTGAAAAGATCATTGAGGATCTGATGGCGTCACTTCCTACGGAAGCAAAGGTGGCTGCATGATCAGCCGCCACATACATGAAACTAGTGTTAGGTATTTATTACCTAGCACTAAACGTGACATTGAACAGTGGCAGCTTGATGCTGCTGCTGCTCAATTCTATGAATTGGCATCACAGGAAGCAAACCGCCATATGATCGAAGATCAGATTTGTCCAACATTGGACACTTTGATCGCCAACACAAAAACACCCGAACAGATGTTCGAGCAATCACCTACACTTATCTACGATAGTGGTTGGAAAAGTGCCGTAGGCACGGGGGACGTAAGCAATGACTAGACGTGAGATTAAACGGTTGAACCGTAACAGAGCCATAGGCTGGTTTCTGTTAGGTGTAGGCTGGACTGCAACTGCAATGCTGATTGCTTTGCTGCCTTTGGTGTACAATTAATTGTCTTACAGTTATATAACACTTGAATCTTTAGTGAAAGTGTTATATAACATGTATAGACATTAACACTGAAACTGAAACCGTCCAATGTTGGACACTTTTAAACGGAGTTTAATATGGAACTGTACATCGTAATTGCTTATGACGATGGTGATCCCTACGTCTACTCTGATTATAACAGCAGGTTTGCTTGTTATGATGATGCCTTGCAATCCGCATTAGAGGCACAACATGAAACTGGTGACAAATGTATTGTAAAAACTATTCATCTGCAAGATGTGCCACCATACATGGGAAAGGAAAGCTAAAATGACTAGCAAATTTGACCAAGCTGTACAGGCTTACAGTGATGCTTATAAAGAGTATCACGGTATTCGTCCTATGCTTGCATATGACTATTGGGATAGTCAGCTTGGCATTGAAGGTGCCATTCAAGAGATGGAAGAATGGACTAATCGTTATTACGATTGGATCGCAGAGGATTTGGCACAGGAACGTGCAGATGAAGATGCGTCCATCAATGCTTGCATGGAAGCTGGTGCTCCCGACATTGACACTGCAATGCGGTGGCTTGAGGAAGCTAACGTCCACAGTATGTGGGCTTAATTGAAACGTCCAATGTTGGACACTTTAACGGAGTTATCCAAAATGAAACTTAGAAAAATCGTTCGTACCTCTCGTTTAACTGGCAACACAAGCCATTGGTATCTGCCAATCACACAAGCACAATTGGATGCTTGGGTTGATGGTATGCTGATCCAAGATGCCATGCCACAGCTTACAGCTGACCAACGTGAGTTCATAATGACAGGTATCACACCTGCCGAATGGAACGAAACCTTTGGTTCTTAATTCAAACCGTCCAATGTTGGACACTTTAACGGAGTTAGTCAAGTGACTTACACAGTACACACTACATTCAAATCTAACAACCGTAAGGTTGGCAAGATACCTGTCACAACCACATCAGCAGATACATGTCCTGATGCTTGCCCATTCAACAATGCAAACGAGGGTGGTTGCTATGCAAATGGTGGCCCACTTGCTATACATTGGGCCAAAGTGACACGTGGTGAACGTGGTGATAATTGGTCAACATTCATTGCCAATGTTTCATCTTTCAAAGATGGGCAAGTGTGGAGACACAACCAAGCAGGTGATCTTGCAGGTGATGGCAAACGTTTGGATGCTGATGCAAACGATCAGCTTGCTGATGCCAACCGTGGCAAACGTGGTTTCACCTACACTCACTATCCTGTATTGACTGACAAGCATAATGCACAGGTAGTCAAACGGATGAATGAGAAAGGTTTCGTGGTCAATCTGTCAGCTAACAATGTCAAACATGCCGATGCACTGTATGACCTAGACATTGGGCCAGTTGCGACAGTATTGCCAGAGGCACAAACAACTAACACCACCACACCTAAAGGTCGCAAGGTGATTGTATGTCCTGCCACTATACGTGACAATGTGTCATGTGCCACATGCCAACTGTGTGCAAGAAACCGTGATGCAATCATTGGTTTCCCTGCACATGGGACAACAAAACGTAAAGCAAACACAGTAGCACAAGGAGTGTAATATGAAACCCATTACAAATACTGACTATGATAAACTTGAACTAGCCATTGATCGTTATGTCGATGACCTAGATATAGATGACCTTGTACAAATTGTAACTGATGACCTATGGACATACTATCGCAAAAGTGCATCAAGCGATGAGGTGCAAGAGTTTATAGATAACATGCAAGTAACAGACGAGGATGTAGAACAATGAAAAACAGACCTGTGGGCATTGTGAACCCTGTGGCGAAAGCATTGTTGCAGCAACGCAAAAGCCCACAGGTAGTGCCGCCTAAGAAGGGCAACAAACGCAAACCTAGTAAGAAGGAAAAGCAAAATGAAATACGAGATGCAAAACTTTATTAAGTTTTCAAAACCGTCCAATGTTGGACAGTCTGATAAACCTAAATCCAAACGTGACGATTGGAAACGTGAACGTAAGATCGCACGTCAAAACAAAATCAACCTTCGCCGTGCCAGTGGCACTTGTAAATCAGTAGCATAAGGAGCTATCACAATGACAAACTCAAATGAAAACATCGCACCCGTAGTAAAATCAGCTTTCCCAGAACTGTATGCAGAGCATACGTTTCACATGAAGAAAGCCGTGTCTTACACATACAATTACTGTGTAATTGATGAGGTGATCCTTGAGTTTTGGGGTGAAATGACAATGGCACAGATTGCCGAGGCATTGAATGAATACCCAAATCGTATCGCATATCGTGTGCAAGTTCTCAAGACCAAAGGTCTTATCAAGAACAAGTACAATATGGAACGTGCCGATCTGTTACGTCAACGCAAACAAGCAGCCACATGGCTAAAGGATATTGACAACAAGTTAGCACAGTGTTCTTAATACTGACACCTATTGTAGCCTATGTCTGTATGCTAGTGACCGTTGGTATACTGGTAAGCATGGGCTACGATAAAGACAATGTAAACTCCATAGGCATATGGTCTGTGTATATACAAATGTATATAGCTGTATGCCTACTTAAATATACGAAAGGTAGATCCAATGCACGGAATAAATATGAATAATATTGTTCTGCATCATGGTGATAGAGTTATATCTATTGCTCAACACAAGGATGAATCAGGCAAAATTGTGTGCTCCGAAATGCTTGACATAACGGATGGATATGATAAAGATCCTATACGATTTGTAGATTCAACCAAGTCTTTTTTGGCTGCTTTAGAGGAGATCATGTTAACATGAGAGTAGAAGTATACTTCAACCTACACAAATACGTATGGTCTGTCCGTTCAGCTAGAACGGGCAGGGTAATACTGCACACTGACAAGGTACACATTCGTAATCCTGAGTTTGTAGTACGTCAAGCAGGACGTGAACGTGTATTGCGTGAGGGCAAGAAGAATGTTCATGCCTTTGTACGTGGTGAAGCTACATACTTTGATGACTTTGATCCAGACTATCATCCAAAATATCTGGACTACACACTTGTGTCATACAACCCATACAAGTTTGACACATTCGTTGATGTGCATGACACGACACCTGTACGTACAGCTAAACGTGCATTCCTACAGTTGCAACCAAGTATGGTGGTTGGCGATTGGAGAGATAGACCATACCTATATGCAGAAGGAGCAAGACCATGACAATAACACCAGAAGAAATTGTGGATAGACGCAGCAAGTGGCAACAAGAACGTGAAGAAATGGAAAAGGTGCTTAATGATGCAGCTTTGTCTTTGACACAAGATCAACGTGAGGTAATCACCAAAGTGTGGAATCTTATGGACGATATGGAAAGCCACATCAGGGAGTGCTTTGACCTTGACATGCGTCATGTACGCAGACTGTCTACACTTGAGTACAAACTACGTGGTGCTTTCCCTGAGTTATGTAAAGGAGCATGTACCTGTGACGATTAAAGCATACGAGATTGTGCTTGAGATTGACGGGCAGGATAGTACCATCACACTTGATGATACTTTCCCAGCCATTGTCGATTGGCATACTGCCTGTACTATGGCAGTGTTGATGGCAAAGCACGTACACCCAGAGTGTGAGGTAGAGTTTGTCTCATGCACTGAGTATGACGCAGAAGAATACGATGACTATGGGTATATATTCCCAGCCCCAATGCAATTACACTAGGAGATACAGCTATGGAAGCTAGAATAAAACTAACTCAACGTATGTTGAGCAAGTCAGAGATCAATGCCAACAAAACTGTAAGGCAGTTTTTGTTAGATGAATTTGATATGGACTACACAGATCCATTCTTCAATGAAAACAAATTCACTGTGACGGGTGAATACATTGATGGTACTGAAGCAAAGGTAAACTTTTTCACACGGTCAGGCCGTGGCGATAAGATGATTAGCATACAAAAGCTAAAGCAATATGCCGATGCAGGTGACATAGTACGCCTCATATCAAACAGTAGGGATGCAGATGGAACACGTATATTCATATCAGTTCACAGACCATACACAGAAGCCAGCACCAATGCCGCATGATGATCCATGTGACGATTGGTCTGGACTGCCACCACCGAAAGGATAAGCTATGCTTAGTACAGCTTTGATGTGCCTTGCACTCAACATATATCACGAGACACGGGGCAGTCCTATGTCTGAAGGGTATGCAGTGTCACACGTAGTGTTAAATCGTGTGGCACATGACCGATGGCCTGACGATGTATGTTCTGTCGTGAAGCAGGGATATAGTAAGGGCAAACACAAGTGCCAGTTCAGTTGGTACTGTGACGGTAAGTCTGACACCCCATATGAAAAGAAAGCATGGGCATTGTCTCAGTTGATTGCACAGGATGTGCTTGATGGGACTGTGCCTGATAACACAGGCGGTGCGACACACTACCATGCCCATTATGTAAAACCCTTTTGGGCAAAGGCACTGACTAAGACTGTGTCATTAAAGACACACAAGTACTACAAATAGCTTATCGTTCCTAGTATAGGGGTGATGGGTATGATATAACGGGGCATCAGTTGCCAATAACAAATGAAAAGGAGACAAATATGCCATTTGATATTACAAACTTTGACGTACCACACTACCTTGATTTTAATGTAGAGTTTGAACCTACCAAAGTTAAGGACAAAAAGTATGTCATCAATGGAGACACAGGTGAATACCTTGGTGTTGTGGGTGACAAGTTTACCTGTGCATCACACGGTGACTTCTACCGTGGTGTCTTTGACACAATCACAGAGAACCTTGACCCATCAGAGATGGCGAATGCTAGTTTTAAGTGGCGGTCTGCACGTGGTGGTGCATGGTCTATGCTAGACATCACACTACCTGACATGCAGGTAGAGATTAATACCGACAAGCACACAACTACGTTGGGTAATCGTATCATATCATTGCATGGTATTGATGGATCGTGCAGCAACCAAGCATTCTTTGGTGCTATTGATTTCTTCTGTACCAACGGTCTGATCCGTGGTGAGTACGATAAGGTACGCAAGAAGAACACATCCAACTTTACACTTGACGGTTTCATCAAGGAACTGGTACGTGCACGGCGTGACTTCTACGAAGAGACTGCCAAGATGCAGGTGTGGGCGCAGACTTCCACAAAGTATGTGGACATCAAGTCTTTGCTTGAGGAGATGATTTCATCTCGTCGTAAGGCAGAGAAGATGTACAGCCTGTACTGTGCAGAGGCAAGCACACGTGGTCACAACAAGTGGGCATTGTATTCTGCCTTCACAAACTATGCCAGCTACGCTGATGAACGTAACGGGTTCAACCTACGTAACACTGGTAATGATACACAGGCTATCAGCATGTTCAGTCGTGAGCAAGAGGTGAGCAAGTGGGTCAGTGATAATCGTTTCATTCAGTTGGAGGCTGCGTAATTGCCAAGGCTACCACGTTATGTACAGGAACAGGTGTCATCTTCGGGTGACATCTCCTACCGTTTCAATCCACCACAGATACTAGTCGATGAAGGTGTAGTAAAAAGAGAGTCTTATGGGTCAGACTTAAAGCAAGTTCGTAAGATAGTTAAACAACACAATGATAACATTGACAAATGGAGAGAGGAACAACTGTCTGTCATACGTATAAAGCCAAGCAGCAAGGTCACAGATCTGATCAACTATTACTATCAGTCTAATGATTTCAATATGTTACGTGATACAACTAAAGTTGACTACAGATATTTCCTGACCATACTGCATCAGACTATGGGATGGCGTAGGTATGACAAGGTTACAACCAAGATTGCCAAGCAAGCCTATGAGGATTGGGTCAAACGTGGCGTCAGCTTTGCTAATCATGCGGCTACCTGTGCAAGCAGAGTGTACAACTATGCCATACAGATGGAACATGCTACGCAGAATCCTTGGGCCAACATCAAACGTAAGAACCCCAAGCAACGCAAGGTTACATGGACACACGGTGATGTGATCAAGTTCCTTGATGTTGCATACTCTGAGTTTGAATACAGAAACATTGGGCTGATCGTACAGATGGCATACGAATGGTGCCAACGTCTTGGGGACATGCGTAATCTCAAGTGGGAGAGCATTGATCTGCATAGGCAAAAGCTATCTCTTGAGCAAAGTAAACGCAGGGCAGAGGTCACACTACCCATCTCTGATGACTTGACAGAGATGTTAAATGCACAACGTAATGACTTTGGATTTCAAGAGTATGTGGCACCACACCCTAGACCTGTGTCTGGTGTATACAATCCGTATGCTATGGAACGTCTGTCTAAAGTAGGTAGACGGGTCATGCGACTAGCTGGATTGTCAGAAGACTTACGTCTTATGGACTTACGTAGAACAGGGGTAACACAGATGGATCAGAAAGGTGTACCAATAAACCAGATCATGTCTGTTACAGGACACAATCACATGGCTTCAGTGAAGCCTTATCTAAAGCATTCGTATGACAGTGCAAATAATGCATTGACAATGCGTAATGTATCTGTATCCTTGAGTGAAACGAACAACATAGAAAGTGATACATATGAGTGTAAGAAATATAATTAATGATCTATCACTTAGTAATGGTGAAACTAAACGTATGAATTGTCCTGAGTGTAATGGATACAAAACGTTTACTGTTACTAACAACATGGGATCATTAGTGTGGAACTGTTACAAAGCTGGGTGCTCTGTGTCTGGGGGTAAACGTGTGCATCTATCGGCAGATGACATACGTAAATCCCTTGGCAGTGTTGCACAGGAAACACACTCTGTAGGTTTTTCTAAACCTGATTGGATTGTGCAGGACTATGATGCAATCAATAAGTTCTGTGACCAGTGGGGGCTTGACCCCAAGGCATTGGGTCTACTGTACGATGTAAAGGAACATCGTGTGGTGTTCCCTATTATGCAGGGTAATATAATGGTGGATGCTACGGGTCGTAGCCTGTCAAAGAAACTTCCCAAGTGGAAAAGATATGGAAATAGTAGCTTGCCATACACCTACGGATGTGGTAAAACTGCTGTAGTTGTTGAGGACTGTGTGAGTGCAGCTATTGTAGGTGCGACAGACGGAACTGGATGCCAAGATGATGATGTATATGTCGGGGTAGCAGTGTTGGGTACATCATTATCAGAGGGACACAAGCAGTACTTGTCACAGTTCTCAACAGCAGTGATTGCCCTAGACCCCGATGCACTACCAAAGACCTTGGCAATTGCAAAAGAATTACGATCACACGTAAAACAGATACGTGTGTTATACCTACTGGATGACCTCAAGTATAGGAATCCAACCGACATGATGAAACTGACAACGCTAGGAGAATGAAATGGAATTATCCCTCATACGTAGCTTGATGGACAAAGAGTTTTACGATGAACATCGTGGTGCTCGTTGCCCTGATAGACTATTCAGCAAGGATGTACGTAAGATCAAGCAGTCCATTGACACTGCTATGACCCGTTACGAACGTACCGTAACACCAGATGAGATTGAAGCCTTGTTCATGGCTAACAATCCTACACTTACAACTGCACAGAAACAGGCATACTCACACCTGTTCTCTCAGGTGAAACGTGAGAAGCCTATGGGCGGTGACGTAGCACAGGAAGTGTTGTCCAAACTGTTCCAACAGGTAGTTGGTGAGGACATTGCCAACCTTGGCTTTGATTATGTGAATGGTGACAAGTCTAGTCTTGAGCCTTTACGTATGCTGCTTGAACAGTATGGCGATGACTTCACTCCCAACCTAAGAGTTACATGGGAAGACACTAGTCTTGATACGATACTTGCAATGACTGACCTTGAGTCTCAGTGGGTATTCAACATACCTACTCTTGTACGTAAGGTAGAGGGCGTCAATGCAGGACACCTGATTGAGGTTGGCGCAAGACCAAATACAGGTAAGACATCATTCCATGCCTCTCTTGTGGCTGGTCCTAATGGATTTGCATGGCAAGGTGCAAGGTGCATAGTGTTGTGTAATGAGGAAGGGTATCACCGTGTCGCACATAGATACATCACTGCCGCTACTGGTATGGACAAGTTCCAGATTAGTAAGTACAAGATTACGGCAGCCGAAATCTTTGATCGTATACGTGGTAACGTAATGTTTAAGGATGCGACAGGCCGTGACATGAATTGGGTGGAGTCTGTATGCAAGTCATACAAACCTGACATTGTAATCCTTGACATGGGTGACAAGTTCGCCAAGACAGGTGGCTTTGCACGTCCCGATGAGGCACTCAAGGCTAATGCAATACATGCCAGACAGATTGCAAAGATGTACAACTGTGCAGTATTCTACATGTCCCAACTGTCTGCTGAAGCAGAAGGCAAGGTTGTATTGAACCAATCCATGATGGAGGGTAGTCGTACAGGTAAGGCAGCAGAAGCTGATCTGATGATTATGATCTCTAAGAATGCTACTGTTGAAGGACAGGATGAAGAAGACAACCAACGTCACATTAACATTGTGAAAAACAAACTCACAGGGTGGCACGGTATTGTACACACTGAACTTGAATACAAAATAGCGAGGTATACAGCATGATAGAAGCAACACTGATGGATCACATGGGCAGTGACATTACAGTAGTAAATGCTGCCCGTGTGTCATTTGGCAAACGATCAGGCATGGTCTGCGTCGATAATGTTCTAGGTAAATGGGAGCTTGAGAAGAAGGATCAGAAGCTGATCTGGTATCTGGCAGAGCACAAACACATGTCTCCATTCGGACATTGCTTTGCCAGCTTCCATGTCAAGGCTCCCATCTTTGTGGCACGTCAACTTGTGAAACATAAATTCCTACGTTGGAATGAGATTAGCCGTAGGTATGTGGACATAATACCAGACTTCCATGAACCTGCTACATACAGACGTAGGGCAGAAGACAAAAAGCAAGGGTCAGGTGATGCAATGGTCCCATCTAGTTCTACTATGAGGTCTGAAGCCAAGGCCATTCTATGGGCTAAAAGGGCTTATGCAGAGATGTTACAGGATGGTGTCTGCCCAGAGCAAGCACGTATGGTACTGCCACAGAGCATGGTCACGGAGTGGTACTGGTCAGGTAGCTTAGATGCATTTGCTGATATGTGTCTGCTAAGATGTGCTTCTGACACACAACAGGAAACACAAGAGGTAGCCAATCAGATTAGTATGAGTATGCACAAGCTATTCCCTGTGTCATGGATGGCATTATGTAAAGGGAGAGGATGATGAGTAAAGATGCAGGTATTATTGGTGTTGAAACCGTAGAGGAACATGAGGATGGTGGTGCAACATTTAAGTTTCATATGGATGCACATGCCCGTGGCCTACTCACAGAGGAAGGCTTGAAGCTAGTGATGTACTGTGCAGCAGCCAAGCTCGACATGGGTGTAGTGTATGACTTCATTGAGGATCACATCAGGTACAACAAAGATGAGAGGTTTGACGAGTACGGAAACTATGGTGAGAACAACCCACCAGTATCTTCTGAATGGTCACAGGATAGCCAAGATAAATCGGAGAACCTTGCATGACAGGTAAGTATACATTCGGTATACCTCTAAGAGAGATACGTCCTATGACTAAGGAAGAAAGACAGAGGGCAAAAGAACGAGCCAAACAGAATATGTATGGTGAAAGTAAATGTGTGTCTTGCGGAAATGTATCTACAGGTGATTTCTGTGAGTTTTGTTTGAATGAGGAGTGAAAATATGAATACAGCAACTATGACAGAAGAGATTATATTACACTCAGCAATGAGGCGTACTAATCTAACATTGAAAGAAGCAGTAACTGCAATGGAAATGTATGCTAATGACAAAGAGTTTCACGAACACCTTGACAGGTTGTATGCAAATGAGGTAATACTAGACGAATGAAACACTTAACACTCGACGTAGAAAACACTGTGACCAAACGGGATGGCAAGAAACACCTTGATCCATTCGAACCTGAGAATACATTAGTCATGGTGGGTATGCTAGATGATCTTGGTAACGAAACTATTGTGACATTTGATCACGCAGAGCATCCACCCACCGACAGGGGAGCACAGATAGTACAAGACCTTCTTGACTGTGCTCCTCTACTTATCATGCACAATGCTTCACATGATCTATTGTGGTTATGGGAGTCTGGGTTCACATACAATGGACCTATCTTTGACACCATGCTAGGCGAGTACATACTACAACGTGGCCAGAAAGAACCACTGTCTCTTGAGGCATGTGCAGAACGTTACGAACTTGACACCAAGAAACAAGACACCATGAAGGAGTGGTTGAAGGCTGGTAAACAAGTTCGTGACATGCCATATGAAGAGCTAGAGAGCTACTGCATTGATGATATAAAGGCAACACAACAACTGTACTTGCGTTTGATGACGAAGTACGAGGAGTGTAGTACACTGGCAGGAACAATACGACTAACCAATCAGCTTGCTGTACATCTTGCACGTATCTATCAACGTGGCTTTGCTGTTGATATGTCAGTACTTGAGGAAGTTAGGCAAGAGTTTACACAAGAACGTGACACTCTCATAGCCAGCCTTGATGCACAAATACGTACACTGATGGGTGACACACCTATCAATCTCAATAGCCCAGAGCAATTATCTTGGGTTATTTACAGCCGCAAACCCAAGAGCAAAAAGCATTGGGCAGATCTGTTTGATGACTACATGGACGATCAGGACTACAAGTATCAAGTACGTAACAGCAGTGATGTCTTGTACAAGCAGAAGGCAAAGCAATGCAATACCTGTAAAGGTAATGGGTATATACGAAAAGTAAGGAAAGATGGAACACCGTATGCAAGAACTAATAGATGTAATGATTGTGAT
>Ga0208019_1000206_pt1 | contig 33023 bp, 50 predicted proteins | sample CB_VirMetaG_5_FD_184540 | JGI IMG/M metagenome (GOLD analysis project Ga0208019, IMG submission 184540) | Freshwater to marine saline gradient viral communities from Chesapeake Bay - CB_1508_1D Viral MetaG (SPAdes) (version 4) | ecosystem: Environmental > Aquatic > Marine > Coastal | place: USA... | reverse complement strand
AACCCCTAGCGCCCCCTAACCCCTAGCGCCCCCGCCGCTCCCGCAGCGCCCGAAGAACCAGAAGGCCCCGGTCGACCGAGTCGAAGAGGTCGAACCGGGCCTGCGGGTCCTCCTCAAGCGGGTCGACCACCAGGAGCATGGCCTCGCCGCCACCGATGCCGGTGGCGAAGCCGAGGCGCCGGGCGTAGTTGTCCTCGACCTTGTAGGCGCCCACCTTCGCCGCGATGTACGGCTTCCCCTGCTTCGTCCGGGCCTTCATGATGACCGGCTCGTGGTGGTGGCCCTGCACGTAGACGTCGCAGTCCCCACCCATCTGCGCCTCCTTCATGGCGCCGTGCACGGGGTTCCACTGCGACCGCCCCGAGAAGTTGTGCCTCATGTGGATGCGGAGCGGGTCGAGTCCGGGCCAGCGGAGCTCCACACGGAGGTCGTCGCCAGCGGCGGGCGTGGTCTCGACGTCGAGGAGCCTTGTGGCGTCCAACTGGCCCATGTTGTTGTCGTGGTTGCCGCCGACGAAACCAAGCCACCGACCGCCACGCATCCAGTGCTCCGCGATCTTCCACGCCTCCTCGATGTTCGTGCCCTGCTTCTTGTAGAGCACGGCGAGCTTGCCCGCGTCGGGCCAGTTGTTGAGCACGTCCCCTACGCAGGCCCGGAGCAGGCCGGGCTCGCGCATGCAGATGTCGCGGTGGAGCATGGCGAGCTCGATGTCCGTGCCGTCGTCGTCGAGGTGCGGGTCTCCGTGGAACAGGATGCCGACGGGCTCGGGGGTGTCCATGTGGACCACGCGGGCGTGTAGCGCCTTGCGCCGCTGGCGCTTCAACTTCGTCGACCGGGCGCGGCGGTCAATGATCTCCTGCACGGTCTCGCCGCCCGGGAGGGGCGAGACGCGGAAGCCTTGTGGCGAGGGGGCGCCCTGGGGGTTGAGGGCGTCGTCGGCACCCTGGAGGCTTGCGCCGCCCCCGACAGCGAAGCCGCGCTCGTAGCCTTCGTCTTCCGCCCAGCGCACGTGGTGGGCCACGAGCGCGGCGGTGCTTTGGCCCTTGGCGAAGGCCCGGGCCGAGCGGACCAGGCGGTCGCCCGCCTGGTACTTCGCCATCAGGTCCCGGAAGTGATCGGTGAGCAGGGCGGCGTCGCCCAGGAGCTCGAGGTACTTCTCTCGGGGCGTCAGGGGGCGCGTCATGAGACCTCCGCACAGGCGTTCGTCGCCTCTGTGCGGCATCTTCGTCCCTGAGCGCGTTCTCGACAAGGGCAGGTTCTGCGGTCCGTGATCGGGTGCCTGCGAGGCACCCTAGATCACAGGGCGAACGCCCCCTCGGCATCGCACGCCACGTCGCCGCCGCCGGCCAGGTCACCGAGCGCGTCCTTGCAGGCGAGCCAGTCCAGACCCGTGTAGCTGCGGGCGCAGTCGTTGACCTCGGCCTGGGTCCAGCCGCAGGAGTCCCCGAGACGCTGGCAGTAGACGTCGCACCAGCGCGACGAAGCGTACTCGTGGGTGCCCTCGGGCGCGCCCTCTATGGGTGGGTCGCAGGCGGCGAGAAGGAGGGCGGCGAGGAGGGTGGTGATGAGAGGGCGGAAGGGTGTCAGGGCGTGCATGGTCATCCTCGGAGGTGGAGCTCGATCGTCATCGCCCGAGCCACGGCGGTGAGGCCGGTGCCTCCGGTGTACGCGACTGCCGCCGCGAAGATTGCATCCGAACTGGCCGTGAACGCGAACTCACCCACGAACTCGTCCGCGGTGGTGAGCGACGCGTTGGACCGGAATCGGATGTGGTACTGCATGTTCCCGGTGCCTGAGTCGTACGCGAACTCGGCCTCCCACGCGATCCAGTCGTTCACGCTTGGGGTGGTGATGCCTGTGGACTGGATGACTGCGCCCGCGACCGAGATCTCGACGCCGATCACCGAGGGCCCGGTGGACTCTGCGGAATGCTCGACGGACCCCTGCATCCGCACGACGCCCTTGTTGGTCATCGTGTTCGCTGGGACCGTGTCTGCGATCGCGTTCCCGGTCGTGCTGATCGTAGACCGGGCGGCCGATTCGATGATCGCGCCGACTCGCGCGGTCGACCCGAACACGTCGTCCTCGACGTAGATCGCGTGCGCCTTGAGGCTGTCCGCGTTCACGTCGGTGTGGACGCCGCTCGTCACGTCGTGCTCGACGCCGAACTGCGTGGTCGCGATGTCGTCCAGGTACACGATCCAGGCATGGATCCAGTGGAAGAGCCAGTTCCAGATCGAGTTCGCGACCTGCTGGTTCTCTGTGAAGCCGTCGGTCTGGTTCGCGCTCAGCGGCGCGGTGGTCCGCGTGCCGTTGGTGTCCAGGGTGGGGAAGGTGCTCGGGCGGGGCATAGGCTCCTCGTGGTTCAGGGGAGGTTAGCCCAGCGAGGGCGCGGAGCACAGCACGGCGTGGGCAGCGAGGCGAGGCGAGGCGAGCGGCAGGCGGCCCTGACGCCCGGCGGTGAGGCGACGAGGGTGGACGGTCCCGCCCCACGCGCCCTAGGCTCGCCCCAGCGGCAAGGCGCCGCGACGGAGGCTGCATGACCATCACCCCCTTCGACGAAGGGTCCCAGGCGTACCTGCGCGGCGAGGGCCTGAACAAGAACCCGCACCCGAGGCACACCAAGGACTACGATCGGTGGCGCCTCGGCTGGCTCGCAGAGCAGGACTGGGACGAGTATTCGGAGCAGGACGCGGACGGCCTATGGGACGACGAAGAGGACTCGGAAGCCCTCTGGGACGACGACCCCTGGCACGAAGACGAGTTCGTGGTCGACGACCCCGGATACCAGGGCCCCGGCTAGGGGCCCCTCGGCTAGACCACCCGCCCCAGCGGCCCAGCGGCCGTCGTCAGCCCGTCGGCCCGGTAGGGCCCTCGGGCGCCGACGACGCACTCCACGACGTGCATCTCCCGCCCGTTGGGCTGGATGCTCTCCATGAGCCTGTGCACGCGCCCGCGCAGGATCGCCCCCAGGGGCTCCTCCCGGAAGATCTGCAGTTGGCAGCAGCCCGAGCCCAGGTTGATGTACTCGGCCTTGCGCGGCTGGGTCGCCGCCAGGAGCACGTCCAGGGCGCTGTCCGCGGTGCCCTTGCTGTTGTCGGCCAGCACCTTCGCCATGATCCAGTTCCTGAGCTCCTCGTCGCTCAGACCACCGCGCGTGGTGCCTACGCGATGCGCCCACTGCTCAAGCGCCGTGCCCGTCGCCAGCCAGAAGCTCTGGCCCGTGTAGACGGCCCAGTTCTCGTCGGCGCGCTCCTGGATCGCTAGGAGCGCGGCCTTGAGCAGGGCCTTGATGTTGGGCTGGACGCGCCAGGCGCCCGGGAGCAGGGCCACGCCGTCCTGCACCACCGTGACGTCGTGCTTCAGGGAGAAGGCTGGGGCGTTCGGCCCAAGGGCCTGCACCTCGTGGCCGAGGCCGATCGTGTAGGGGGGAAGCGACATGCACGAAAGGGTAGCCGCTGGGAGCGCGGCGGCCTAGGACGGAGGAGGGTCCGGTCGGCCCTCACCCCACCGTGTGCGTGCCCAGCAGGACGATCTCGTTGCGGTTCGGCGTGTAGTCCGTGGCGATGCCGTTGGGCTTGATGTCGGCCCCCACGATGCCCTCGATGCCCGCCGCGAGCACGGCCTGCTCAAGGCGGCGCACGGTCTGGCCCACGGTCAGGTTGCTGTAGTAGTCGATGACCGCGGCTCGGTACTCCGACTCCACGTCCGCAAGTTCGTAGCCTGCCGCCAAGGTCAGGTTCGTGGTCTGCGGGATGGTGACGCTGGTGGCGTAGTCGAAGCGCACCTCGGTGGTGCCTCCACCGCTGTTGGTCACCTGGACGGTCACGTCGGCGCTCGAGGTCGGGATGTACTCCGTCGCCATGGCGGTGCGTTGGTGGATGACGGCAGCGGCCTGCTCCTTCTGCGCCGTGGTCAGCGTGCTCGGCCAGACGATGACCGCCACGCTGTGCGCGGTCATGCTGATGCCGTCCACCGTGGCTGCGCTCGAGCTCGTGTTCTCGACCACCTCCGCTGCGGTGATGAAGCTGAGCTTGAGCAGGGCGGCGCGCACGGCGTTGATGTTGCCGTAGCCGTTCGACGGGTTGGTGGTGGCGCGCGTGTAGAAGGCGCTGTCGCTCTCCCGGGCGCGGCCGATGGACGGGGCCGCGGACGAGGTGATGCCCGTCCACCCCACCACCGGCGTGACGATGTCCAGCGCCGTGCTGGCGGGCAGGGCCACGTCGCCAGCCTCGAGCGCCTGGATGATGACGGTGTCGCCCGAGCCCGTGGCGGTCACACCCTGCGTCACCTGGAAGCGGGTGTCGTTGATCTCGACCAGGCTGCCGACCGGGATGGACGTGCCCGCCGTCGCGGTGATGGCGGCGGTGTCGGTCGTGTAGGTGGCCGACTGCGGCTCCGTGACTAGGCTCAGGATCTCGTGCAGGCGCAGGCCGGACGCCGACCGGGGCGAGCCCGCGTTGAAGATCTCGACGCGCTCCTCGTCGCGGGCGCGGAGCGCGCGGGCCACGATGCGCAGCAGAGCAGGCACGAGTTGGTCGTCGTCCCGCGTGCGGTCGACGGACAGCCCTGTTTGCGCCTCGAAGGCGGTGACGAGGGCCTCGAACGTCTCGTCCTCGGTGTCGATGGTGATGCCGGCGGAGGTGAAGGCCATGTCGGGCACGATACCGTGGACGAGGCGCCCGGGCGAGCCCGCATCGAGCCCTCTGCCGAGGCAGGCCCTTCTGCCGAGGCAGGCCCTTCTGCCGAGGCAGGCCCCTCTGCCGAGGCAGGCCCCTCTGCCGAGGCAGGCCCACCTAGTTCTGGCCGAAGCCCTACGGCATCAACACCAGGATGGTCGGCGGGAGGTTCTGCTGCGCGGGCCCGGGCAGCGTGGCCTGAAGCGCGAGCGTGTCTCCGCTCTCCAGGAGCACGGACCCGCTTGCGCTGACGGCGCCGTCGGTCTCGGTCACCGACCGAATGCTCACGCTGCGCACGCCGGGCATGGTCGTGATCTCGCGCTGGAGGCGCCGACGGAAGCCCACCGCGCTGAACGGCCTGATCTGCTCCTGGGGCAGCAGCCCCCTGCTGCGGTCGAAGGCCCACTCGCCCACCACGCGCTCAAGGCGGTGGATCATCCTGCGGCGGATGGCTGCCGCACCGGAAACGAAGCCGGTGGTTGCGGTGATGTCGGTCTCGTAGTCGACGGCGTGGGGCATGAGAGAAGGGTAGCCGAAGGGCGAGCGAGGGTGGTGGGGGTCTTGTGCGCCCCATCAGGCGCCCCTACTCGGCCTTCACCTTGCTCGAGGATGTGGTGATGAGGGCAAACGTGCCGCCAGGCACAGCCACGCCCGTCGCCGCGCCCACAGCCGTGAAGAAGCTCGCCCACGCCGCTAGGGGCATGACCTCGTCCGTCTCTCGGGCCACGCCCAGGGACGCGTTCTTGCCTAGGCGGATCTCGCTCAGGTCGGTGACGTCGAGCACCAGCGCGTTCGCCACGTGCCCCGCCGCACCCCCGGCCCGGCTCCAGTCCATCGGCACGCAGAACGCGTCGCTCAGCGCGTTGCGCCTCAGTCCGTCGGGCTCGTTGCCTGTGCCGCCTCGCACATAGGCGGTGGCGCTGCCGCGGTCGCAGAAGAAGATCGCGACCTCGTCCCCCACCGCAAGCGGGTAGACGACGCGACCGTACTGCACGGGCACGTTCCTGAGCGGCTGCGGGGAGTAGGTCTCGACGACGCCATCCACCTTGCGCCGGAACTTGACCGCGAGCTCGACGTCGGCGGTCGCACCCTCGGTCGCGGTAGCCGGCGTGAACGCCTCGACGACGCCGTAGGCGACCTTGTGCTGCAGGGCGATTTGGCCCTTGGTGATCGCGAGGACGATCTCTTCCTGTTCGGGCGTCAGCATGTCGAAAGAGTAGCCGCCCGTCGGACGAGGGCCTAGCCTTGCGGGGAAGGGAGACGAGCATGACCCGATGGAAGACCTACCAGTTGTCCTTGTTCGACGAGAACGAGGCTTTCCACCCGGAGGGAGGCGCCTCCACCGACGGCGCCCCGTTCCTGCCGCCCGCCGACGCCACCGGCTTCGACTCGGCGCCGTCGCACTACGCCGGCGAGCGCGAGGCCATCGACACGATCCGGGACTACCTCACGCACGAGGGCTTCGTCCACTTCTGCCTCGGCAACGCGGCGAAGTACCACCTCCGGGCCGGGCGCAAGGGCGCCGCCGAGGAGGACATCAGGAAGGCGGAGTGGTACGAGCAGATGGCGGCGCACGCGGGCAGCACGAACGCGGAGGACCCCCGCGCCGGTCGCGAGGGCTTCGTGCCCTACGAGCGGCAGATGGACAACCCCGCGTGCCCCGCCCTGGATGCCGAAGCCAAGAAGCGCTTCCGCCGCGTGGGCTTCTGGCTGTCCTGATGCCCAACAACCGCAACAACACTCTCAGGCTCGACCCGCACGAGCACAAGCGGCTCAGCCCGCACGAGTACAGGCAGTTCCAGGCCCGCCTGCGCAACCCGCTGGAGCGCAAGGACGCGTGCCTGCGAAACGTGCTTGACCTTGCGAACATGTTCGTGTCGCCCGTCGTGGACCCTCGCGTGGAGGTGGACGAGCGGTTCTCCCGGCGCTAGACCCGCGCCCCCGGGGCGCTTTGGATAACCCAGCCTAGTTGGGTCTCATGACTAGAGGGCCGTCCTCCTTCGGGAGGGCGGCTCTCGTCTTCGTGTGGGAAGCCCTCGTCTTCAGCGCACCCTGAACCCGCGCATCACCGTCTGGAAGTCGCCCTCGAAGGACGTGCCCGCGTGGCTGACCTCCTTCGCGACCCAGTACCCGTTGTGGTCCTTGCTCTCCACCTTGAACAGGCGGCCGGGGCGCATCTCGGGGATCAGTTGGGCCGTCACCTCAAGCCCGGGCAGGTCGTCGATCAGGACGGGCGTGGGGGAGTCGACCAGGTTGCCCTCCTCGGCGCTCACCACCACGACGCGCTCCCCGGTGTCGCTCCTGGGGTCGATCATGAACAGGCGCCCGTCCCGGACGAACCACTCGCGATCGGTAAGCCCGGCGAGCTCGTCCAGCGCGTCCCTCGCTGTGCCCTCGAAGGCCCAGCCCCGCACCAGCGGCAGGGCTGTGGAGAGATCCTCCTTGCCCTTCGGGTAGCCGGTCTGCCGGACGATCTCGTTGAACGCCTCGAGCGCGGGCGTCTCCCGCCCGTAGGACAGCGAGACGCGGCCGACGCGGTACCGCCGCCCGCCGTCCTGGCACTCGACCACCAGCACCCGCTCGCCGCCCTGGCGCTTGTGCTTCAGCCCCCCAGGCACCGGGTTGCCCTCGAACATGACCGCCGTGCCGCGGGTGATGTGTCCGGCGGACAGCCGCACCAGCGCCGTCTTGCTCTTGAGCATGTCCGCGGTGTCGTCGGACACGTTGTAGATCTTGATCGTGGCCTTGCCGGGCTGCCTACGCCTGGCGTAGGCCACGCGGAACTCGATGGACATGCCTGGGCTGTTGTCCGGGTTGATCGAGGACAGTTCATGTCCCTGCTCCCCGGGCTCCCCAACGAGCACGACTACCTTGCGACGGAAGAGGGCGGTAGCAGGCATGCAGAAAGGGTAGCCGCCTCAGGGCGGGAAGCCTAGGGCCCGGCGCTGGGCTCCAGGTCCAGGTCCAGCCCTACACCACGTCGTAGGCGAGGTCGTCGACCGCGGCGGGCACCAGGTCCCACTTGAACCAGCCCACGCGCAGGGCGTCGCCCAGGTCGCTCTGTACGTAGTTCTCGGGGCCGCGGCAGATCACCAGCCCTCCGAGGGGCAGCGTGCTCTGCAGGCGGTTGGTGTCCAACACCATGGGCGTGCCGGGGCGCAGGGGCACGTTGATGCAGATAGCGTTGGCTCCGGGGTCGGCCTCGTTCAGGGCGCCGTCCCACATCGAGAACAGCCACTGCTCCATGCGCCTGCTCCACTCCGTGCGGATCGTGAACGAGCGCACGTCGTTACCCGAGCCGAGCTCGATGTCGTGCTGCGTCTCGCGCTCCTGCGTGGGGTCGAACCTGAACCAGACGGCCATGCGGAGAGGGTAGTCGCCCCGGGGCGCCCCAGCAAGAAGCGTTGGCCGCCCCGGAGCGCGCTGCCTAGGGTAGGACCACGGAGGCGACCATGACCCGCATCAACACCATCGACCCTGCCTACCTCACCGACAAGCACCTGATCGCGGAGTATCGCGAGCTCCCGCGCGTGTTCGCCCTCATCACGAAGTGGGTGCGCAGCGGGTGCAAAAGTCCTCGTCCTTCGCAGTACACGCTCGGGAAGGGGCACGTGCGCTTCTTCTACGACAAGCCCTCGTGGTTGCGCGCCCGTCACCGCGCGCTCGTGAACGAGATGCGCGCCCGCAGCTTCGAGGTGAACCACCCGGAGACGCCGCCCTGCGCCGAGGGACCGGACGTGGGGTGGGAGCCGGACGAGTTCGACAGGCTCCGCTCCTACAACAGGCTGTGCCAGCGCGAAGCGGTCCAGGACCACCGTTGGTGCGGCGAGCCGGTGCAGCGCTGGTACCGCTCGTGGCGGCGGGAGATCGTGTTCGGCCCGCGTGGGGCGCGCAAGGCGGCGGGAGGCACGCCGTGAGGTTCGACCGGAAGGAGGGGTCCAACCGACGGACAACGTGGACGGCCGTGGATGAGAGGCACGGCCTCGTGCTGCTCGTGGTGCGGGACGCGCCCGGCCATCGGTGCGGCTACCTAATCAAGGGTTGGGGTGGCAGCGCGAGACAGTGCTTCTCGCTCGTCCGGGAAGCGCGCAAGGCGTGGCTGGCGGCCTCCTCCCCGACCTAGAACCCACTGCCCTTCGTGATGCCCGCCGTGTTCATCAGGCGCCGGAACCACGAGATGTCCTCGTCGTTCGCGTCGTCCGTGCCGTTGCTGCCGTCCTTCTTCTTGCCTCTCGACGTCACGGAGAGGTCCGGCGTGGCGACCTGCCGCACGGAGCCGAAGCGGGCCTGGGTCATGGTCAGGTCCACGGACCTCCCCGAGGCCATGTCGCTGCGCTCCGGCGCGGACTGGATGACCATGTTCTCGAGCTCGTCGATCTTCGGGTCGTCGCTCTCGATGCGCAGCGTGGGCGGGTCTAGGAAGGGCGTCTCCCGCAGGAAGTCGCTCGCGTAGGCGACGCGGTCCCAGCCCTCCTCACCGGCCTGGTCGGGCAGCGGGTTGCTGGTGATGCGGAAGCCGATGTCCACCACAAGGGGCTCCGCGTGAACGTGGTCAAGCACCTTCGCGCCCTGCTCCACCGTGTGCCGCGGCGTGGTGTAGCTCGGGCGGATGATGAACGACCGGACCACGTCGAGCTCGAGTTCGGCCTCGTCGGCGTCTCGGATCAAGCGCGTGGTCATGGTGTGCCTCCGGGGTTGGTCTGCGTGGGGGCGCCGAGGGCGGGGGCGCCGAGGGCGAGGAGCATCACATCTCCCTGTTGTTGACGGCGGTGCTGCTGATCCGGTTGGCCTCCTCAAGCACCCCGGCCGCCACCGCCTCAGGGTCGTGCACCCCGTTGATGTTGATGGTCGTGGTGGGCATGATGAACCTGTCCGTAGCGGACAGATCGATCTCCGAGCCGCGCATCAGCGTGCTGCTGGGGCCGGAGTTGGCGGCATTCACAAGCATCTTGCCACTGGTCCGAGCCTCACCCATCGGTCCGCCTCGGCCGAACAACCACTGCATCGTGTCTTTGAACGCGTCCGCCGGTGAGCGGCGCTGCATCTCCTCGACACCCGTCGCCGTGCCCTCGATGAACTGCCTCGTCTGTGATGCCCTGGTCTTCGCTTGCCACAGCGTCAACTTGGTGAACAACTTGACCAGCGTCATGAGCGGCTTCGCCATGCGCTGAATCGCGGGCGTGAGTTGGTTGTCCATGATGGTGGACAGGCTCGTCATGTAGATCTTGAGCGACTCCCAGTACGGCTCAAGGTCCTCGAAGATGCCCTTGATCTCGTTCCAGGCGGACCAGAAGTCGGCTAGGGAGTCCGTCTTCTCTAGGAAATCCCCGAGCACCGACTTCCCACCCCGCAGGAAGGTGATGAAGTCGTCGACCGCAACGGCCGCCATCACGAACACGCCCGCGATGGCGAGCACGGGCCAGATGAAGGGCGCAGCCACCGCGTAGAACGCCGCCATCGACGTGGACACGAACGTGAACGCCGTCCCGAGCAGGGACACCGCACCGGCTAGGAACATGACGCCGAGCACGAGCGTGCCGCCCACCGCCACGGCCATGCCCATCCAACTGAACGCCTCGGTGAGCCACTCGATGGGTCCGATGAATTGCCTGATGCCGCGCTGCAGTCGGTCGATGACCCACTTGACCTGGTTGAGCCCGCTCTCGACAAGGCGGAGCCAGGGCTCAAGCCCGGCTAGGATCAGGGACCGCTGCTCGACGGCCCACTCCCTCGTGATGAGGACCAGGCTGGTGGCCTGAGGCAGCAGCCGGGACCCCACCGTGTACTGCAGGCCGGTCCAGACCCCCTTGAGGCGCAGGAGCTCGTCGTTGTACTTCTGCGTCGCCCGGGCCAGGTCCTCGCTGATGACCATGCCCAAGTCTCGGGCTTCCTGCCGGAGCTTGGCGAACATCTCGGGCCCGAGCTTGAAGAGCGCGGCGCTCTTCGCGCCGGCGCGGCCGAAGATCTGCGCCATCAGGCCGCCCTTGCGCTGGATGGCCTCGGCGCTGTTGCCCATGTCCTGGAAGTGCTTCAGGATGCGAGTGAAGAGTTCGTCCTGGCTCTTCGGCATGTTGTCGACGGAACCGAAGATCTCCGCGAAGGCGTTGACCGCCTGGCCGGCGCCGCGCTGGGCGTCGATGGCGTTGTCGCCCATGCGCCGGAGCGCGGTGCGGAGCCTGTCCACGGACGTGCCCGCGATCTTCGCCGCCCAGGCGTACTCCTGCCACGCCTCGGCGCTGAGCCCGACCTCGTCCGCCTGCACGGCCGCGCTGTCGCCCGCCTGGGCCGTAACGTCGACCATGTCCTTGATGGCGCCGACGACGCCGGTGACGACCCTCTCGAAGGCCACGAGCACGGACGCCGCGCCCACGAACTGCCGGACTGCCTTGGAGGTGTCCGCGTCCAGGACGAGGGAGAAGCGGCCGAGCACGCTGCGGGCGCTGCTGGAGAAGGAAGCCATGACAGGCACGATACCGTGGACAGGGGTTCGGTGGGGGACCTAGGGTTGGGGTGTGCGGCCCTGAGGGCCGGTAGGGAGAAGGCGATGAGCGAAGACACGAAGAACTCCAACCCCCTGGGTCGAGGTCGACGTGGACAACCGCGAGACGTGGCCGCCGGTCGGGGAGCGGCTGGACTGGCGCCACCCGGACGGCAGCACCAGCAGCGGCGACCTGCTGCCGGCCGCCAACATGCTGACGATGCGGTTCTTGATGATGCTGCTCAACGGCTCGGAGTGGTGCAGGTCGGCGGCGGCGGCGAGCGGGGATCGCTCGTGAGCGGCGAGTGCTCGGTTGGATGGTTGACTAAATACGTCTGGTTGATGTGGACGGCAACGCGCTGTATTTAGTCAACATGCCGCGTCGCAGGTCTGGTGGACGCCCTCGGTCCGCCCAAGACCGCAAGGGCGTCGAGACGTGGCCCGCGACCGTGGAGGGCGAGTGATGGACACGCGCACGATCGAGATGGTGGTGATCGCGGTGCTTGTGGTCGGGTTCCTAGGCTTCGGCGTGATCGCGTGGGTCGGAACAAGGCCCACGCACAGCGACCGCCAACTCGTCTGCACCTCGACCCGCAACGCGATCGAGTGCGTCGACACGGTCAGCGGGCGGACCGTGCGCGTCAGCGTGGAGGAGTGACCGTGGGCGACAAGCCGTGGGCCGACACAGCGGCCATGTTCCAGATCCCGTTGGAGGGCCTTGAACGCGTGTGACGCGGCGTCTTGACACCCTAGCCCCGTTTCCGTGCCTGCTCCTGCTCTCTGCGCGCGATGTCCTGCATGTCCCGCACGTGGCGGAGCATCACTAGGTCACTGAACACGGCGTCGAAGGGGCGCTTGAGCAGGTCCTCGACCCGGCAGCGCGTCTCCTCCGCGAACGCCAACGTGTATAGCCAGTAGGGGTACGCGAGGTCTCGGTCCGCCTGGTCTACTGCTCGCTGTCGCTCTCCGTCGAACCCGAAGAGTCGACCGACTTCTGCACCGCTTCCAGGATCTTCGGCAGCCCGTCGATCAGACCACCGAGCCGCCCGAAAAAACCGTTGGCCTTCGCGGCCAGGAAGGCGGCGGCGAGGAGCTCGTCGTAGTTGCCGCGGTAGGCGAGTTCGAACTGCGCCTCGTTGACGATGGCCTGCCCGTCCCGCTGGCAGAGGTTCAGGGTGCTTCGGCAGAGCTCAAAGACGTTCGGGGAGGTCAGCACCCGGCTGATGGCCTCGCCTACCGCGGCGCCGTCCACGCCCGCCGTGATCCGGCCTTCGACGCTGCCCGAGCCCTTGAGCATCTTGCCGACGTCGAGGTCCTTCACGCTGATGTTGAACGCCGAGGCGAGCGGCTGGAGCACCATCGCCTTCCAGCGCGACATGAGCTCGAAGCCGTCGACCACGAAGTGCTTCTGGCCCTTGTAGGTGTGCTGCTTGCCGTCCTCGTCCTTGCAGACGAACTCGAAGTTGAACGCGCTCATGGTGCCCTCTCGGGTGGGGGCGCCCCCGCCCCCGGGTTCTGCGCCCCGCGCGCCTCATGCGCGCTCGGGCGGGGCGACGTCAGACCACCGCGAGGGTGTTCTGTGTCTCGGTGGTGTTGATGAGGAAGAGCTTGAAGGTGAGCTCCCCCGCGTTCTGCTCGAGGCCGCCCTGCGGGTCGTCCAGGAACACGGCGACGGCCGCGTTGGTGGTCGTGCCCTTCTGCGGGTCGTTGTGCTGGTAGTTGTTGGCGGCGATGCGCCCGCCCGCCGACAGCACCGTGGCCTGGGCCGCCCGCTGGATGGCGAGGTTCTTCGCGCCCATCGAGCCGTTCAGGACGGTGATGCTCACCTCGCGGTGGCGGCTGTCCGAGCGGAAGTTCACCGCGACGGCGCCGTCGATCCCCTTCGTGACCTCGGCCTGGGTCTTGGGCTCGTAGGTGATGCCCGACTGCTCACCGAACCCGAAGATCTGGAGGCCACCGATGGACACGGTGTGCGCTGCCGGGTTGTGCGTGACGGGGGTCTGCGGAGGCGTGGGCATCGAATGCTCCAGGGTGGCCGGTCAGGGCCTCGTGGCCGAAGGGCGGTTGGTCGGGGCTGGTCGGCCGGTGGCCTTGTTGTCGGTCGGGGCCCCGGGCGGTCGGTGGCCGATCAGGTGAGGTCGAAGTTGAAGGTGTAGGAGATCGTCTCCTTGGCAGCGTTGGCGGTGCCCGAGACGGTCATGGAGGTGCCGCTCACCGAGGCGGTGGGCGTCGCGTAGGAGTCGAAGTGTCCCGCCCGGCTCATGCGCTCGAGGCGGTTGGTGACCAGGCCCAGGATCATGTCGACGCCGTCCTGGTTGGCGGGCACGAACAGGCCCTGCCCGCTGAGGGAGACGACGAGGTTCTGCACGTCCTCGTCGATGCGGGCGCGTAGCACGTCCCGGCTGAGCAGGACCTTGACCTGCGTGCCGGAGATGTTCACGCCCTTGCGGATGAAGTAGTCCGTCGCACCGTAAGCGCCGATGATGTTGGCGTTGTTGGTGAAGGCGAAGCCCGCCTCGGCCTGGGTCAGGTCGGTGGCCGGGCCGGTGATGCCGTAGAGCTTGCAGCCCCAGCCGACGCTGACCTCGTCCACGTTCCACGCGGTGCGGTTGGCGACCCAGGCGACATCGCTGGGGTCGGTGTCGGTGTCGTTGCTGACCACGACGAGGCGCTCGTACTCGACTAGGCCGGTGAACGCGGAGGGCACGCCGCCGGTGGTTACCCAGTCGCCGTCGTCGTCCTGGATGAAGTAGACGTGCTTGCCGGTGCTCTCGACCGTGGCCGCCAGCGCGGCCATGACCGAGGGGACGCGGCTGTCCGTGAGGATGGCCCACACGTTCGAGAGGCCGAGCCCGTCGTAGATGGTGTAAGCGTCGGAGTAGGTCTCCGGGGTTCCCGCAGCGGTGTCCACGCGGACGAGCCGGATGCCCCGGCTCGAGCGAGGCATGCCTGCGTCGAACACCGGCGTGATGAGCGCCAGCACCTCAGCGGAGATGTAGCTGGCCGTCCGCAGGGCCTGCGCCGCCGCGAGCGTGGTGATCTCCACGTAGCGGGGGGTGCCCGAACCCAGGTCGTTGCCCGTGCCCTGGGCCTGGTCGACGAGCATGGTCAGGAGACCGAAGCCCTCCGGCGTCAGCGACGCCGCAGCCAGGTTGATGTTGAACGTGTGGAGCAGGGGGGCGAGGTTGGTGGCCATGCGTCGAAGAGCCTCGTCGGGGGCTACGGGAGGGGGAGCGTGCTGGACACCGTCAGGGGTGCACCGCCAGTCTCGTTGATGGTCAGGCCCAGGTCAACCGATTCGAGTTGCACGACGGTCTCCGGGGCCCTACGGACCCTGTACCACGCCTTCACGTCCATCACGGCCCGGGGCTGCACGGTGGCGGGCATGAGCTCGTTCAGGGAGACGACGTCGCCCGCCAGGAACGCGACGCCCTCGGCGTGGGTGGTGTCCATCATCGACCACGTGGCGAGGGCCAGCCGGGCGTCCTCGAGCCAGTCCAGGGCGCTGTCCCCGAACGCTTGCACGGCTAGGTCGGCTTCGTACTTGCCGCCGACCACGACCTGCATGGTGCCCGCGTTGTCGACGTACTCCTTCTCGGGGGAGAGCGTGAGCAGGCGCCCCGGCGTGAGGCAGCGCACGACGAGGTAGTCCCCCTGGGGCACCTGGAAGGCGCGGTGCGCGTCCTTGACCTGCGCGTCGGTCAGGGTCGCGGCGGCCTTCAGCCACGTGCGGGCGGCCTGCACCAGGTCGTTGCGGATGCTCACTGCTTGCCCTCGGCCACGCGGCAGACGATGCACTCCCAGTGCGGGATCGGGCCCTCGACCGCCTGCGACGAGCAGACCTCGTAGGTCAGCGTGTTGCCGAGCTCGTCCACGATGTCGACGCGGTCGGCGGGCACACCGGCGGGCTCGTTGAAGGTGCGGAGGTCGGTCGCGGTGTCCACGTACCACGCGTCGTCGGTGCGAATGCCCGCCTGGTCCCGAACGCGCAGCCACTCGCGCATCAGCGGCCGAGCAGGGCGCTGCACCGACGCCACGAACGTGCCTGTGGTCGGAGAGGGGTAGTCGTCCCCGCCCTGCGCGTTGGGCACGGCCGCGCCGTAGCGGTAGTACGTGAGCGTGCGGTTGAAGATCATGTGGTCAGACTAGCAGCGCGCACCCTAGCCTTGCTGGGAAGGAGACACCATGAACGACGACACCACCCCGGCGGGGCGACCAACGACAAGACCGACCCGCTCACCGACGTACCGACCGAGGCCGAGCAGCGAGCGCGTCAGGCACTCAAGGAGCTCCGCAACGCGTCCCAGGTGCGCAAGGAAGCCGTGAGGGGGTACATGAGGCTGTGCGACATCGTGGACTCGACCATGTTCGAGTGCTTCGGGGCGCTCACCTACGGCGTGGCCCAACCCGTCGACACCCAGCAGCAAGCGCTCGGTGTGCTCGCTGCGTGCTTGGACGCCCAGGGCGTCCTAGCCGAAGCGGAGAACGACATGACCCACAAGTACCACGACCGGTTGTCGGCCATGGGCTGCCTCGGGTCCGGCAAGGGGGCCTGACATGGGCATGTACACCGGCCTGCGCTTCAAGGTGACCCTCAACGACGAGGGCCTGTCGGTGGTGAAGTCCCTGAACAGCGCGCCCGCCTGGACCGGGCGTAGGTGGTTCCACGCGCTCAAGGAGCACAACCACCTCCCCTGGCTGCGGAGGTGGGCCTTCGTGGGCCGAGCCGACTGCGTCCCCTTCGGCATCGTCCTGTACATGCCCGACGACTGGGAGGACAACGCATGCGACCTGGACGGGCGCGTCTGGAACGTGTGCTGCTCGCTCAAGAACTACGAGGGCGAGATCCAGCAGTTCCTTGAGGACGTGCTCCCCTACATGGTCTCGGAGCCCTGCGAGGCCGAGGTGCTGTACGAGGAGGACGAAGAGCCCTCCATCGCGGTCGTGGAGCCGAAGACCTTCGACATGCTCGCCTACATGGGGCGCCTGTCAGTGGGGTCGCTGGACTGACGGTAGGGGGGCGGTGAACCAGCCCTCTGCGGTTAGACGAACCGGCCCGTCAGCGGGTCGCGGAGCTTCGAGCCGCGCCCGCGAGGGTCAACCTTCGCAGCGCCGTCGACCTTGGCCTGGATGGCGCTCTGCAGGTGCTTCGTCTCGACGAGGGGGTTGTTCTCACCCTTCCGCTTGATCGTGCGAGCGGCGTTGGGCGGCACGGCCCAGTCCTGCACAGCTTCCCGAAGGCTCTGCACGAGGTCGTCCCCGATCTCCTGCAACGCCCCCTCAAGGTTCTCCCGCCCGCCTAGCACGCCCTTGACGGCCTCAGCCATCCGTCTCGCCAGGCGGGGCTGCTCCCTACGCACGGTGGTGCGGAAGGCGGGGCGCTCCGGGATGGGTCGGCCCTGGTGGTTGACCTCCGTACCGTACTCGTTCCAGGCCGCGATGGCGGCGGTCTGCCTGCCGCTCGGGTGCTGGTCCTTCTCGTCGATGCCGACGTGCAGTCCGGCGTTGCCGACCCGCTCGAGGTCGGCCATGAACTGGGCCCAACCCTCGTCCTTCCACTCGAGCTTGATGCCGGACATGGTGTCTCCGAACCGGAGGCCGTTGGGCCCGCGGGCCTTCCGACCCGCCCTACAGCAGCACCACGGTGCTCGGGAACAGCCCCTGGGGGGCGCCCATGCCCGCGATGTGGAGGAGCTCAAGGTACTGGCGGCCGTAGGACGTCTGCTCGAACGAGTCCCCGCCCGTGGACGACGACGCGCCGCCCTGCGCGTAAGCGATCTCCCAGTTGCGCGCACGCCGGCGGGCGACGACACCGCCCACGCCTCCGCCGCCCCCCGCGCTCGCAGGCTGCGCCATCGTGTAGAGGTGCAGCGCGAGCAGCGCCACGGCGTCGTTGCGGTAGGCGCCGTTGAAATCCGCGTCGATGCGGATGCCAGCGCGAGTGAGCCACGGCTCGATGACGTCGTCCGCCAAGGCGGCGTACTCCGGGCCGAGCTCGCGGAAGAGGTCTGCGGTAGCCATGCGCCGAGCGTAGCACGCAGAACGAGCAACGCCGCCCCCGGTGTGGGGGCGGCGCTGTGTGTGGTTAGAGGGAGGGGACTCGAACCCCTCAGCGGTCGATCCACCCAGGCGGCGCCATGTGGCGCCCCTCTCTTGTGGGGTCTAGACCACGCTCCCGACGGCGCGGACCTCGAGGCCCTTGTTGCGGTCCTTGACGTTCTCGGCCCGCAGCGCCGAGAACGCCTTGCCCGTCTTGATGGCGTCGTAGACCCGGCGGTGCACGACGGCGCGGTTGGCCGCGGCGCGGTAGGTGTTGCCCTCGATGTCCACGCCGCCCTTCTGGCCGTCGAGCTCGTAGCGGAAGCGGAGCTCCGCCGCCGTGTGGTTGGTGATCTCGACCAGGTCCTTGGGGGTGGTGGTCGTGGTGGGGGTGTCGGTCTTCTCCGCGCCGTCGCTGCTGGCCTCGGCGGTCTCGTCGGTCTTCTTCTTGGGCATGTCGCCCTCCTTTCGTGTCGTAGCCTAGTGCTGCTGCGGTTCCCCGACAAGCAAAGGCCCCGTCCGAGTCAACGAACGGGGCCTTTGCTTGGTGTGGGCGCCGGGCCCGCCCGATCAGCTGCCGTAGGTGCAGTCGACGTAGGCGATCAGGGTGCGGATCTTGCCCATCGGGCGCATGCGGAGGCCGCCGATGCGACGCCACATGGCCTGCTTGATCATGAAGCCCCAGCCCTCGGGGATGATGGGCGTGGCCTTGATACCGCCGGGCAGGATGTACTCGGGGAAGTCGGCGCTGTTGCCGATGACCATGACGTCGAGGCCGCCCGGACCGTTGCCGGTCATGTAGGGGTCCTCGCGCCAGGTCAGGCCCGGCATGACCGCGTTCACCGCAGCGAACAGGGTCAGGTTGGGCTGCTCCGGGTGCACCTGGCTCCTCATGTAGGTGAGGAAGCGCGGCGAGCCGATGACCGTGTCGGGGTTGCCCGCCCGGCCGAGGTGGGTGAGGTACTGCGACTGCAGGACGCCGAGGATGGCGTTCTTCGCGGCGTCGAAGTCGCTCACCGTGCTCAGGTTGGCGCCGAAGGTGATGCCCGTGACCTCCTGGCGGGGCTGACCCGGCAGGTTCATGAGGCCGTACAGCCCGTGCTCCTCGGCGCCCTCCCAAAAGATGGCCTCCGAGAGCTCGTCCATGGCGCGCAACTGCGTGCGCATGTCCGTGGCCCACGCGTCGATGCCCAGCGTGCTCTCCCACTGGCGGTCGAAGGTGTCGAGCTTGACTGCCGCGGCGATCGTGCGGATCGGCCGGCGCTCGGACTCGCGCGAGTGGCTGGCGACCTGCAGGTCGTCGCCGCCGTACCAGATGCGCGCCGCACCGGCCACGTACTCGGCGCGGATCTCGAACTCGCGTGCGTCCTCGCGGATGCTCTGCGCGGCCGGGAACAGCGACGTGAACGTCAGTTGGGTGCGAGGCTCGTTGATGACCTCCGCGAAGACCTGCACGAAGTCGTTCACGTTGATGGAGGCCCCACCGACGGGCGAGAACGAGTCCAGCGCGTTCTTCACGTCCCCGAGGGACATGGCGAGGATGCGCTCCGCGCCCAGCGTAGGCTGGACGGCGTGGAGGAAGCGCCGCGAGATGCTGTCGAGGGTCAGGCGGGTCGTCGCGGGCTGGTTGTCCGCTCCGGGGTTCTGCGCGCCGTAGTGGGCGGCCCGGGCCAGACCGGCGTAGAAGCCGGAGTGGTCCTGCTGGCCGAAGACCGGGGCTTCGCCCTGACCTCCGTTGGCGGCCCAGGCGCCCGCGTCGATGATTCCAAGGGGCATGACGGTCAGTCCTCTCAGGCGGTCAGCCGGTTGAGCTCAAGGGTCGACACCGCGCTGGTGCCGGAGGTGCTGTTGTCGGTGCGCAGCCAGCGCGCCATCGCCTTCGGCAGCGGGAGGCGGCCAGCGGCGCCGGAGGCGTAGAAGCGCCCGGCGGTGGCGCCGACGTTCAGGTCGACGAAGACCTGCCCGCCGAGCGTGACGGCCTCGCCGCTGTAGACGGCGAGCTCGCCGGTGAGCAGGCAGACGACGTGCTCGTTGGCGGGGTAGGCGGTGGGCGCGGAGCCGACCGAGGTCGCGCGGATGCGCGAGTCCCGCCTCGCCATGCCCCGGAAGGCGTCGAAGAACGAGGTGTAGGCGCTCGAGCCGCTGACCCAGCCCTTGTTGCTGGACTTGCTGTGGGCCGCCGTCGCCTCGGAGCCGACCTTGAAGTCGAAGTCGACGCCCGCGAACGTGGCCGTGGCCGTGATCGTGGTGGCGTCCGAGGTGATGGTGATGTAGGCGTCCCAGCCGTTGTCGGCCAGCGCCTGGTCCAGTGCGGCGTCCAGCGCGGCGATGGTGGTGCCGAGGTCGGTGTCGTAGGCGACCGAGACGGCGAGGTCGGCGGCCTCGACGCCCCGAATCGAGATCGACGCGAAGACGTCACCCGAACTCGGATCGGCCAGGGTCCACACGTCCGCCTGCGCGACCAGGTTGGCGGTGCTCGCCTGGGCGAACTGCTCCTGGCTGTCGTTGCGGGCGTTGCTGTTCGCGGCGGTGGGGTAGCCGCGGCTGACCACCGCCCGGCCGAAGGTGATGCCCGAGGCATCGGCGGCGGCCGTGGTGGCGTGGGTCAGGTTGGCGTCCGACTCGGTCAGCGTGAACGCGTAGGCCGTGCCCGCGAAGACCGCCGTGAAGGTCACGGTGTCGCTGGCGAAGGTCACCGTCGCCTTGGTGGCGATGGCGCTCTTCGACATGGCGAGGTCGCGGATGCCCTCCGCGATCTCCGCCTTCGTGGGCGAGCCCGAGGCCGAGGTGTACGTGTAGGCCACGCCCTCGAAGGTGAAGGTGTACGCGGTGCTCGCGACGGCGTTGTCGACGACGAGGGTGTCGACCTGCCTGCTCTGCGGGGTCGAGGCGACGCCGTCGACCCGGTCGCAGTGCTTGGTGCCGGCAGCCATGCCGACGTGGAACTCACGCAGGCGGCCCTGGAACGTGGTGGGGTAGAGGTTCGACATCAGGAGCGGTCCTTCGAGGTGCCGGTGAGGTCGATGTCACCGAAGGGGTTGCCGGAGGTCTTGTTGGTGCGGGTGCCACCGTTCAGCGCCGAGTAGGCGTCGGGCTTGCCGTGCTTCAGGTGGTACTCGATCGCCATGCGATGGGCCACGCCTGCGGGGACGGAGTCCAGCGACACGACGGGGAGTTCAAGCTTCTCGACGAGCTTGGCCTCCAGGGCTTCGGTGTCGAGCTTGTCCGCTTCCTCGAAGCCGATGGTCTTCTCGACCATGCTGTCGAGGGTGCGCCGCCAAATGCGGTCCTTCTGGACCTGCTCCGGGTGCGCGGCCACGGCCGCCTCCAGGTCGGTGACCTTGGAGTCAAGGGTGACCTTGGTCTCCCCCGCCGCCTCGAGCTTGGCCTCAAGGTCCTCGATCTTGGTGTCCCGCTCACCCAACTGCGCGGTCACGCGGGCCAGGTCGGCGGTGAGGGCGGTGATCTTCGCTTCGAGTTCGGCCGACATGGCTCCTCGCGAGGTTTCGTTGCCGGGGTCTCCGGGCGGACCTACCTTGGTCTTGTCCCCGTTCCGGCTGTCGTTTCGGATCCGCACATCGGGTCCGGCACGCCCATTGTCGGTGAGCGCGATGTGGTTCGCAACCATCATCGTGCGAACGAAGTCGTATTCCCCGAACTGCTCGTGGTTGCCGGACTCCTTGCGGTGCGCGGTCAGGCAGCCCAGGCTGATCTCGTGCTTCGGCTTGGTGCCGTCGTTCCAGATCGACTGCGCCTTCCGAACCGCATCCACGCCACGCTTCGTGGTGATGTTCAGGGTCATGCGGACGCGGCCGTCTTCCGCCACGTCCGTGCGCTCGCCGCTCATCCCCACCGACTCGGCCTCGTAGTTGTCGATGATGACGTACCCCACCTCGGGGTGCTCTACCGTCACCGGCTTCTGGCGGAAGGTACGGAGGGTCTCGGGGTCGTGAAGGAGCTCGGGCGTGACCAACACCTTGCCCCAGGGGTACTCGAAGACACCCGGCCGAGTCACGAACGCGTCGATGAGCCAGCCGCCGTTGCCGTTCGGCCGAGGCTGCCTGAGCATCACGCCGCGGTCGACGACCACGCGCACCTCGTCCTCGGTGGGCGGGCACGTGGCGAGGAGCTCGTCGATGATCTCCTGGGGGATGGTGTCCTGGGGCGCGTCCAGCGGCATGATCGAAGACTAGCAGCGAGCCGGAGAAAGTGTGGTCGGGTCGATGGCGCGGGCCTAGGGCGCGGCGGCGGGCGGCAGCGGCGGGCAGAAACCGTGGCCACGCCGCTGCCGCAGCACTAGCGTTGCTCCCGAGGGTTCCCGTAGCTCAGCGGATAGAGCGCCCGCCTCCTAAGCGGACGGTCGCAGGTTCGACTCCTGCCGGGAACACCATCACACATCGGCCCTGCGGGGCCACAGACGGACGGCCGCTTCTGGCCACAGATGGGCGGGAGCCTGAGGAGAGCGACATGACCCCCAACGACAGGCACTTCAGCACCACCCCCGGCAAGGCCGTGGTCGACACGACGACGCAGTACGCCATCGCGAAGTACGCGCCCGACGGCAACTTCCTGTACTTCATCAACGGAGGCGTCGCGAAATGGTCGGCGAAGGTAGGCCTCGCCATCGCCTACAGCAGCCCCCACCGCGCCCAGGTCGCGATCGAGGACCTCGGCTTCGACGCCTTCGTGGTCAACGTCGTCACGACCGTGACCAAGCACCGCTTCGGCGGCGGCGCGGTGCCCCGTAAGGCCACGCGGGGCTGAAGGCCGTCGTCTCCCTGGTGGCCGCCCTCCTGGGGCCTTCCTCCCAGCGCCTCGGCTTTGGCCGGGGCGCTGCTGCTTGGGGCCCCTAGCCCTTGCCCGCGTTGCCGCCCCTGCTTGTGGCCTTGGCCTTGCCCACCTGTCCCGTGGCGCGGCCGTCGGGCTTGCCGGGCTGTTCGGGCGCGCCCGGGGCCACGGCCGACGCAGAGGGCTCGTACTTCTTGATCTTGTCGGGCCAGTCCGGCTCCTCGCCCTTGAGCAGGGCCAGGGCGATGTTGCCTGCCGCCTCGGGGTCGACGCTCGCCACCAACTGCAGCGCCGTCAGCGTGGGTGTGGTCAGGCCGGTCGACTTGACCCGGCCACGCACGACCGGGAAGCCGACGATGCTCCTGCTCCGGGCCTCGCGGAGCTCCTCGGGCGTGAACACCTCCTCGCGGAGGTACATCATGTCGGCCTCGGCCTGGTGCCGGTACATGTCCGTCCGGGCCTTGTCGGTCATGGCCTCGAGCGGTTCGAACTCCAGGCGGGCGCCGCGGAGCGTCTCCACGCGGTCGTTGAAGGCGGCGGCGTCGCCCTCCGCCTCCGGTCCCCTCTTCGCCATGACCCCGATCTGGATGTCGTAATAGACCTCAAGAATGGGCCGGAGGTGGGTCTCCTGGATGTCACTGGTGCGCCGGTCGCGTTCGTCCCGCTCGGTGTCACCCGACGAGCTCAGGCCACCTCCGGTCTCCCCGAACGCCTGCTTGCGGTCCTGGCCGGTCACGGCGGCCCAACTGCCCTCGGCGCCCTTCTTCAGTTGGTCGTAGCCCGAGGCGTTGGCGTTGGCGACGACGAGCTCGTCCTCGTCCCCGATGATGCCCATGCCGAAGATGCCCAGGCCGGTCGCGAAGCTCTTGATGCGCTGCTTCGTGGTCGTCCACGCAGAGCTCGCGTTCATCGAGCTCATGCCCTTGACCTTGAGCATGTACATCTGCAGGCGCGCGGCACTCTCAGCGCCCGCCTTGTTCACCGTGTAGAGCGAGACGAGACTGTCCCACAGCGCGTGCAGGTACGAGCGGTCCTTGCCTAGGTTATCAATGCGACGCCGGGGCGTGGTGATGCGCCCGGGGATGTACAGGCACCGGCTGGTATGCACGCGGAAGGTGCTGTTGCCGTAGCCGTCGAGCGTGCCGCCCGGGCGGCCGTCCCCGGTCGACGCGACGCGGCTGGGGGTCTGCGGCGTGATCTGCCACAGGCGGACCTCGCGCCAGTTGGGATCGTGGGGGTCGACCACCCACTCGACGGCCTCGAACTCGTCGACCTCGAACATGTGGAGCGCGTCGATGCGCCGCACCTTGTCGATGTTCAGGGGCTGGTCGGGGGGCAGACCGTCGTCGAGCACCATGAGGATGAGTGCGGCGCCCTGCTCGAGGGCGTGACCGAAGCCCTCCCTAAGGTTCCGCTTCAGGCCCAGGCGCTTGTCCTCGGCGTCGAACACGCCGCGGTGCTCGTCCATCCCGCTCTTCAGGTACCAGCCCCGGCGGATGGCCGCGTTGACCTGGTCGTTGAAGTACCGCACGACGTAGCCGTCGTGCATGGCGATGTGCTTGAGGGAGGGCTTGTCGAGCTCGGGGGCGTCGGTGTCCACCACCGTGTTGCGGCTGCGGTCCTGCTCCTTGACCCCCATGCCCGACATGCGGTTGATGAGGCTGTCCAGGGAGAGCCTGGGGGCGTGCGGCAGGCTGGGCGCGCGGCCCTGGGCAAGGCCGGACGCCTCCATGAGCATGCGCTCGTAGTCGGCCTCGGCCTGGGTGGCAGTGGTGGTTTCGTCGGTGGCCATGCGGGGAGCCTAGCGCACGGTCGCGCAGAAAGCGTTGTCAGGGTTGGGGGTGGGGGCCCTCCCTCGCGCCCTCGTCCGCGCCATCACCCCTTCAGCCACCCCACCGGCCGCCGCCCCAGGAACCCCGCCAGGCCCATGAAGGCGGGCCCCTCCGTCTCTCCCGGCAGGAAGTTCTCCTGGTCCTCGTCGACCAGGTACTGCAGGGAGTACCCTCGCGAGCCCATGCGCCCCGACGTCATGTAGATGACCGCATTGGCGGCGCTATCCACGGTGTCGTCGCTGCGGCCCTTCGGGAACGTGGCGAACTCCTCCTGGGCCGCGCCCTCGCCCCACCACCACGGCGTGTGGGGGTTCCGGGCGATGGTGGTGTCGTTGTAGTGCCCCGCCGGGACCCAAATGTCGCCCGAGTCCATGTAGGGCGCCATGACCGAGGCTCGCTCCTCCTTGCTTGAGCGCCCTGGGTCGAAGGGCACGACGCCGGCGAAGTGCTGGTTGAGCACCTCGATGATGGCCGGTCCGTTGGCCTTGGCCTCGACGAGCTTGAGCCGGACCGTCGGCCACTTCTCCATCCAGCCCGCCAGCGCGGCCAGAGTGTCGAGGAAGGTCATGCGCTGGGCTAGGCGGTCAAGGAAGTACATGTCCTTCGGGTTCAGCCCGGCGTCGTTGTTGTCCAGCGGACGACCCCACAACGTCAGCGCCACCTTGCTCGCCGTCGTCTTCTCCGAGCCGAACGAGGCGTCCACCGAGAACAACAGGTCGCAGCGCGCGGCGATCACTGCGGGGTGCTCGAAGTACTTCCGGCAGTTCTTCAGCGGCTTGTCGAACATCGCGCCCTTGGTGGGGCGGGGGTTCTGCTGCAACTGCGCCTCGGCCTGGTCCTCCAGTCGAGCCTCAAGCGAACGGACGGTGTACTCCGGCATGCGCCCGGGGTCCATCAGCGCGCCGAGGCCCCTGGGCCCGTCGTAGGTCAGGTAGTAGGCCGGAGCGGTATCGACGGGCACCATGTCGCCCAGCGCGTTGGTGACGAGGCCGAGCTCCGCCCTCGCCCACGCCTCTTGCCTCTGCCGGAGCTCGGATGGCAGACCGCCCTCGGGGGTGTACCAGCCATCCAGTGCGGCCCTGACGTCCGCGGCGGCGGCGGCGGCGACGACCGCTAGGACCTTGCCCTCTTCGGCCTCGGCCTCCGCGGCGGCGCCCTCGGCGTGGACCGGCACCGACCACCTAGGGTCCCACTCGTAGGGGATGGGATCGTCCCGCTTCGTCAACTTCCTCGGGTCCACCGCCCGCATGGGGATGGTGACCACGCGGCTGCGCCTGTAGCCGTCCGCGTGCTTCGGCTTCGGGGGCTCCTGTGCGTCGCCCATGTGCCTGCGAAGCGCGTCGGCGTAGGCGCGCTCGTAGGCGGTCCCGCTCTCCTCGGCGCCGGGGGCGCCGGGGGCGCCCTCCTCGGCCTTCGCTTCGGCGGCCTCGGCTTCCGACCTAGCCTTGGCCTCGGCCTCGTCGCGGTGGCGCTCGAAGGCGGCCAGCGCCTTCCAGTACGCCATCGCCTCGCGGGTGCGCTCGATCTCGCGGCCGGCGAGGTCGAGCACGTGCACACGCTGCATGATGAGCGTGAAGGAGTGCTTGCCGTAGCGCTGGTCGTTCAGGCGGGTGCTCGCCACCTGGTCGACGCGGGTCACGCGCTCGTCCATGCGCTTGGCGATGGTCTCGGCGCTGCCCTCGATCGCGTCCGCGACGTCGTGGGGGTCGTCGATCACAAGGTCGTCGCCGCGCTTGCCGGTCAGGCCCGCCTTGATGGGCTGGGCGATGCGGGCGCCGCGCAGGGTTGTGCCCATGTTGAGCAACTGGTCCTGGTCCTTGCGGATGCTCCAGATCAGGCTCGGCACGGCGGGCGTGCTCGAGTCCCGGTGGGTGTTGCGCGCAGACGAGCCCTCGAGCGGGCGCTGCACGTACTTGTCGAACACGGGCTCGGCCTGGCGGCGCGTCTTGCCGAAGGTGCTGGGGATGAGGTTGTTGTAGGCCCCGATCTCCAGCCTGCGCCGCTCGCGGGCCTCGGGCTCGAGCTCGCGGAGCTCGCGGCACAGGTTCTTGACGTGCCTGGCCACGAGCGAGCGGTAGCGGGGGCTCTTGACGATGTCTCGGTACTTCTGCGCGTCCCGCTTGCTGAGCCCCTCGGTGTGCGCGAGGTAGACGCTGACGAGGCCCGGGTTGCGGAGCGTCTTCCAGGACGGGCGGAAGACGCTGACCGCGAGGCTCTTCATGGAGCCGGGCGGGACGTTGATCGTCAGTCGGTCCGTGGTGCCGTCCGTGAGCCCGTCCCCCATCTTCTCGATCTCCCAGCACATCGCCTCGATGTGCCAGTTGGTCTCGAACTTGCGGGAGGGCTCGACCACCGACCACATCGCGCGGACGAAGTGGTAGAGGTGGTTGATCGCGAGGTCCTGCGCGGCCTCGATCTGGTGCTGCGTGCCCACGGGATGGCAGCGTAGCAGGGGCTGGGGATGGGGGTGGAGATGGGGGTGCCGTGTTTGTGCACGTAGGGGGCTATTTTGAGACGAGCCCCCCCTGTGTTAGGGGACACAAGCTACGACCCCTAGGCACCTTTTTCGCGAAAGCGTGGTAGTATCTACCTAGTCGCACGGTGCGACGCCGGAGACAAACAAAATGACCCACACTACCGTTATGGGCTTTGGCACGAAAAGTGCTAGCAGTAATGACAAATTGAGGGGCGTCCACAAGCGTCGAGCCGTCTTCGCCACGTACCGACCTGTCGGTCATACGTGCCCGTCGTCCTGCGCATTGCTTGACGCCGGCTGTTATGCGCAGGGAGGTAACGTAGCACTGCACAGTCGGCGCGGCGCACCCATCGAAGCGGGCGGTAAGGGCGCGACGTTTGATCCCCTCGCATGGGCTCTCGCCTTGCCTCAGGACGCGCTTGTACGCTGGAACGTCTCCGGGGATGTAGTAGGGCCCGATGGCTCGGTCTACCGCGACACAATCAAGCGGGCACATAAACTCCGCCCGGATTTGGTCGGCTGGACCTACACGCACGCGTGGCGAGACCCCGACGTCGCCGCGTGGGCCGCGTCCCTGCCGGGCAACGTCAATTGCGTTGCGTCGCTGGACGACCCCACCGACGCGGCCGAAGCGCGCGCCATGGGTTGGACCACGGTATCTAGTGTGGTCCCCACAAAGGACGGACAATCGTTCACCGACACCGAAGCGCGCGAAATTAAGCGCGCTGCTAGTCGCGTCCGCACTACTGTCCTGCCCTGTCCGGCACAACGCGTTGAAGTCGGCTGTGCGGATTGTATGGCATGCGCTAGACCAGGTGCGCACGTGGTCTTTGCGGCCCATGGTTCGAGCACTAGAAGGGCTCAGAACGCACTACAGACCCATCGAAGCACCAAAGGCCACCCCGCCCTGCCCCTCGCCTAAACCCCCACCGGACAGGGCGCCCTCCCGGGCGCCCGCCGACCAACCACCGGAAAGACCATGCTCCTCTACTGCATCATCATCCTCATCCCTGCCGCCGTCGCCACCGTGACCGCCGGCCCATCCCAATACACATCCCCCGGAGCCTAAGTCATGCGCGGGCGCGCCCGCAAGGGCGCGCCGATGTGCGGGGGTGCCCCTGCGCGTGCGCGGGCGCTAGGCGGAGCGCTTACAATTTTCCCCCTTGCCTTTTTCTCCGCCGATTAGTAAAAAGACCTCAGGAGGTGCGCTATGGAAAGCGTCTACGAATTGCCCGAAAGCTTCGATTGGTCCCCGCGCGGGGTCCTCAACTACATCAACGCCCGATGGCCGGAGGCCGACGAGGATGAGCAGTGCGTGCTCTTCGACCTCGCCCGGGGCTTGTACTGGTTCTGCGTCGAATGGCACGGCGGGCAGTGGTGTGACCTCTATGCGGTGTCCTGCGCGCTCGACTACCGCCCCAGCGCCTGCGAAGGATCGCCCGTCGACGAAGACGGCGAATGGACGGGCGACGATAACGACGAAGAGCCCGCCTATGTCTATGAGCGGATCCGGGGGGCGTCGTGACCCCCGCTCTGTACCCAGCCGGGGATCCGGTTCTGTCCATTTTCAATGCCTCGCCAGAGTGTGCGCGCATGTGGGGAGCCGCGATCGAGCAGACCGCGGCGAACCTTGAGCCCCTCGCCGCGCTCCTCTCCCTCCCCCATCCCCTGTGCGCCCTAGTGATTCTCGCCGCGGCGCTGTCCTACCGCTGAACGGAGACCGACCATGACCAACGAAGCGACCGAGAAGCCCGACCCCCGCGCCTGCGCGCTCGCGCGGCACATCCTCTGGCTGTCCTACGACAACGCTCCCGAGCCCTACGTCTACGACTCCGGGACGAACTCGTTCCAACACGACGGGACCGGCGCCTCCGTCCGGTTCGACGCCGTGGTCGAAGCGCTCGCCGCGGAGCTCTACGAAGACGGCGAGGGGCTCTACGGGGAGGGTGTGTCCTACGACACCTGCGGGGGCGAATTCGCCGTCCTGACCGACGACGAGGCGGACCTCGCGTGGGACGCTGCGCTCGACTCGTACCTCGACGACTGCGTGCTGCCCGACCTGCCGGGGACGCTGCAACACTACTTCGACCGGGACGCGTGGAAGCGCGACGCGAGGCACGACGGGCGCGGGCACTGCCTGAGCCCCTACGACGGCACCGAATACGAAGAGCGGGACCCCGACACGGGGGAGTGCTTCTACATCTACCGCACCAGCTAGCGCTGCTCCCGCCCCCTCCCGCGGGAGGGGGCGCCCAGCGTGGGGGTGCCCCTGCGCGCGAGCGCGCGACACAACGAAGGAAGAAGACCATGGAAAAGCACATCGAAGCCTGCCGGAGGTTGGTCAAGGCGTACGCGGACGCGGCGCCCCCCAGCGCCTGCCCCTCTTGCGGGGTCCAGGTGTCGCCCACCACGGACCCGGAAGAGCTCGCACACGCCGCCATCTATGCCATGGGGACGCGTCTCGGCCTGACGGACGGCGGCGCCGCTGCCATGTACTGGGAAGGGCCCCGGTGGGATGCGCTCCTGTCCGCCATCACGGAGTGGATCGAGTACGAGTACGAAGCCGGGGAGTGGAGCCCTGACGGCGGTTTAGGCCTTCGGTGGGCCCGGACCGACGGCGCGGGTGGCACCGTCGCGCCCACCACCATCGAGGGCACCTAGTGCCCCTCCGCAAAGCTTTGGAGGAGGTGGGCTTGCACACCCCAGACCCCGACGAAGACCTGCGCCTAGCGGGCCAGGTCGCGCTCGTGATCGCGCTCGCGCTTGCGCTCGCCAGTGCGGTGGGTCTGTTCAAGCCACACCGACCTCAAGAACGGCCCGGACCGGCGCCAGCGGAAGCGGAGCCCTAGGCGGCTCGGCTCTTCCGGGGGTCCTTTCCGGGGGTCTCCTCCGGGGGTCTCTTCCGGGGGTCTCCTCCGGGGGTCTCCTCCGGGGGTCTCCTCCGGGGGTCTCCTGACAAGCGCTTGACACCCTTGACACTTTCTTGACAGACCCACAACCCACAGGAGCCGTCCTTGTTCGCCCCGGGTGTCGTGCCGGCACATCGGCCTGACCGCTGGTACAGACTTCTGCTAGTGCTGATCGGCATTTCCGGCGCGTTTTCACGTGTACCACTAGAATCGCCTTACTTGAATTTTTCAAATGCCTCTCAATAGGTGGAACACTGGTACATGGGTCTATAAGGTCGATCAGGACTAGCAAAAGTATGTACCAGGCCAACTGGTACAGTGCCGGCACACCCCGCCACTAAGCCCCACCGAGCCGAGTTTATGGTCTTGACAAACGCTTGACAAACGCTTGACAAACAACCATTGCCGCCGAAAACCAGCGGATTTAGCGTAAGCACAACAAGGGCCGCCCTGCCCCTCGCCTGAACCCCAACGAACGAGGGCGCCCTCCCGGGCGCCCCCAGGAGCACAGACCATGACCTTGACTCTGGCCCCCGCCTACGGGCGCGACTACAGCAGCAAGCGCGCCGTCATCGAGGACCTGAACGCGGACAAGGATTTCCGCTGCAGCGTGACCGGGCGCTACGCGAACCGGAACGACCTGCAGCAGAACAGCGTCGAGCGCTTCTTCGTGCGCTACGGGAAGCTGCGCAAGGTGATGGCCGTCACTCTGCGTGACGGGAAGGCGGTGGCGAAGTGACCCCCACCGACAGGGAAGCCATGACCCCCAACACCCCCACCCGCATCGGCCCCCGCATGGCCGAAGCCCTGGACTACATCACCCGCAACCCGGGCTGCGCCATCCTCCCCGTGGCCGAGCACGTCGGCCCCCGCGGGTCGCGCCGCTACGGTTACCGGACGGTCCACCGCCGCCTCGAGGCAGGGCTCGTGCGCAACGACGCCCCCTACGTCATCGACGTGCTGGAGGACGAGGTTTTTGAGGCCGAAGAGGCCGAAGACGCACTGCTGGACGACTAGGAGCGAACATGGACTGGAACAACGAAGAAGACCGGGCACAGGAGCGTCGTGAGCGCATGGCTGAGATCGCCGCGATTGACGCGGGCTACTGGCCGCGATCGGCGGGAGACGTGATGCGCTGGCATCGGTACCGGCACGTCGACGACGAGCAGCACCGCGCGCACGCCCGCCGCATGTGCGTGATGACCATCGACGTCATCGACGCCAAGAACAAGGAGGACTAGGACCATGACTTTCACGACGATCACCGACTTGACCGCCTGCATCGAGGCCCGCATGGGAGTCCTCGATGAGGAGATCGCCTCGGGCCGCGACAACAACAAGGCCGCGACCCCTCGGGGGGGCGCGGCGCCCGGAGAGAACGCGCGATGACCGACTTCCCCGAATACGAAGACCTGCACGAGGCCATGGCCGACATCGGCGCGCGGCTGGAGCGGACCGGCTCCGCGCTGTGGCTGTGCTACCGCGACAAGCGCGAGCCGCTGCTCGTCGAAACGGTCGGTTGGCTGGTCGTGCGGCTGTGCCGCGGGTACGACCCGCTGCCCAGCTACATGCCTTGGGGGTCCGAGGCCCGCCGGGTCATGGCCTGCCTCGGCCTCACCGAGGGCATGCGCGGCCAAGCCGAGCTCGTCGACTCCCACGGGACCACCGACGCGGCCGTGGAGGCCGTGCTCGACGCGGTGTACCTCGAGAACGGCGAGCCGGTGGCCGACGACATCTCGTTCCGCGTGGAGTCCTTGGAGGCGTCCGGCGGGCGCGAGTGGTGGCTTGACGGGGATGAGAGGGAGATGGGCTCGATCAAGGTCCGCTTTGGGCCCGCCTGAGGGGCTGCAGGAAAAAACGACCGCAACACAGAGAAAACCTTGTCGCCCCCGCTGCTGGCGCCTAGGTTCAGGACACAAGGAGCCGACCATGAACTTCAAGCAGACCTCGCCCACCACCATGTCCCTCAACGAGGTGACCAACCAACAAGGAGCCCGCGCCCCTTCGGGGGCGCTGCGCCCGGGGTGCCCCGGGCCCGAGGCCCAGCAACAGGAGGACAGAGCGATGACGACGAAGACCGAGCTTCCCCCAATCCCCGACGAGCTCCCCCCGATCCCCGACGGCTACGAGCCGCCCAACGGCCGCTACCGCTACGGCGTCGCGGTCGACGACGACGACACCGCGGACGGCGAGTGGTCGCTGGAGGCCGCGATCGAGTCCGCCGCCCAGGCCGCGCAGACGGGCCGCTGCGCCCGCGTGGTCGCGGTCGTCTACCCGACTGGTTCGGGCATGTGGGGCCGCGCCGCCGCGTGGTTCACGATCTGCACGATCAGCCCGATCAACCCCGCGCTCGTCGCGGCGATCGAGGGGGGTGAGTGATGCGCGGCTGCACTACCTACTGTCTCCGCGGCACCTGCCTCTCGCCTTGCGGGAGCATGGAAGCCTTCCTTGAGGACACCTGCGAGACGTGCGGTGGCTCGCGCAGGTGCCCGCGCTGCCACGGCATGAGCAGCGACGAGATCGACCGGCTGTACGGGGACGACGGCTGCCCGCTGTGCGAGGGCGCCGAGGAGTGCCCCGACTGCGACGGCGAGGGAGGTGAGTGGTGACCCGCTACCGCACTCGGGCGGACCTTCGCCGCCCCTCTCTCGCCGCGCGCCTCCTGGCGGCGCTCCGGCGCTCTCGTCGGCCGGTCGCCGGGCGGCTGATTTACCTCCGCGACCTCCGAGGCCGCCACTACCCGGTGAGCCCGCGATGACCGACCCACAAGACGCGATCAGCGCGATCGAGCGGGCGGCCAAGCTCGGTGGCGAGTGATGCGCGGCTGCACTACCTACTGTCTCCGAGGCAACTGCCTTGCGCCCTGCGCGAGCATGGAAGCCCACTTCGAGGCGGCCTGGCGGGCCTGCGGCGGCTCGGGCGTCTGCCAGACCTGCCACGGCATGAGCAGCGACGAGATCGACCGGCTGTACGGGGACGACGGCTGCCCCGACTGCGAGGGCGCCGAGGAGTGCCACGAGTGCGACGGCGAGGGAGGTGGGTGGTGACAACCCTGCCCAGGGGTGGTTTCCTCTAGCCAACAACAGAAACGTGACCTAGACTCCCTCCAGGTAGAGCAACCCGCCCTTCAGGCAGAGCAACCCGCCCTTCAGGCAGAGCAACCCGCCCTTTAGGCAGAGCGACCCGCCCTTCAGGTAGAGCAACCCGCCCTTCAGGCAGAGCAACCCGCCCTTCAGGCAGAGCAACCCGCCCTTCAGGCAGAGCGACCCCACGAGGCAACCCATGAACCCCTTCCAGCGCGGCTACGAAGACATGCTCGCCGGGGCCTACCAGCCCCTCGAGGACGAGGACTTTGCGCCCATCTGGAACGGCGACGAGCGCGGCCTGCTCCTGCCTGTGGACTTCGACGAGCGCAGTTGCGCCCGTCTCGCTCGCTCGGCTGGGGTGGGCCACTACACCGACCTCGCACCCGCCGCATGGCGCAGCGCCGCCGCGTCGGAGTACCACGCAGGCGCCCGCGCCGCGGCCGAGGACACCCGAGGCTTCGGGACCCGATGGCGGAACTCACTGACCGGCCGCTTCACTGAGAACCCACTAGCCTGAGCCGCCTGAGCCGCCCGGCCTGAGCCACCCCGACCCAAACCCCCGACCCGACCCAAACCCCCGACCCGAGCCAGCCATGAACAACCCGACCCGCGCCACCACCACCCCCACCCCCAACAACCAGATACTCAACGGCCCCGCCGCGCGTGAAAGTCAGCGAACCGGAGCCGACGCGGGTCAGGGCTGTCGTACTTGGAGTGAAGGCAGAGGTGTATAACG
>Ga0208019_1000205_pt1 | contig 33051 bp, 54 predicted proteins | sample CB_VirMetaG_5_FD_184540 | JGI IMG/M metagenome (GOLD analysis project Ga0208019, IMG submission 184540) | Freshwater to marine saline gradient viral communities from Chesapeake Bay - CB_1508_1D Viral MetaG (SPAdes) (version 4) | ecosystem: Environmental > Aquatic > Marine > Coastal | place: USA... | reverse complement strand
ATCTAAAGAAGTATGGGGATATGCACAAAGGAATGCTATGGGTTCGTGACGTGCCTAATTTTGAGTATATCCTTATTCACACTGGTAATACTGATGAACACACTGCTGGGTGTCTCATTGTTGGTGATAGTCAACAAACGAATTTTGGCGAAAGCGATGGTTTTGTTGGCTCGTCTGGCAATGCATATAAAAGAATTTACCCGCCAATTGCTGAAGCTTTGGAAAAAGGGGAATCGGTAAGTATTTCGTATAGAAACTTTGATTTTGTAGGATGAAATGGCTGGTAAAGTTAATTCTGCTAAGCTCATTAATGAGTTGCAGCGCTCAATGGCACTTAAAGAGAGCGGTGCATTTGGACCCTACCATACTGGAAAAAGACACGTTGATTGTGAACGACACGGTTGTAACCCCACCTGTGGCTATCACGGATACTGTGACTTTGAAGCAACACGATACTATAACAGTAGTGAAGGAAAGGCTGAAAGTACAAGTCGTAAAAATGAACGACACGATTATTATAAACGCAGAATGCGCCTCGGATACGATAGTTCGGACTATTGAGGTTCCTTACGATAAGATTGTTTATGTTGAAAAAGAAAGCTTGTGGGATAAGATACAAAAGTTAGTTTTGCTTTTTGCCGTTGTGGCTCTAGCTCTTAAACTAATCTATAGGTATCTATTCAATGAATAAGAAGAAAGAAAAACAAAATACTAACGAGAAGCGTCAGTACTGCGAGACACAGCCTAGAAAGTGTGATGGTTCTTGTGGATGTAAAAAAAGAAAAGGGGGCAATTAAGCCCCCTTCCCAAACCAATATAAACCAAGTTACTAGTCTTTCCTAGCAGTCAAAGACCCCCTATGAGTAAAGGATATTCAAATCTAATAACGAAATCCTTTAAATCCAACCAAATGGAATAAAGTTTCTACTATATGTGCGAATTTTTCGTGTTTGGTTGTTAGTATTACTCGATATCCTGTGATATCTCTATTATGTCTTTGTTTGTGAGCGGTTATTCTTCTCTTCAGATTATATGTCATACCGATGTACCTTTCTTTAGGTAGGTAGTATATCATATACTTCTGCTTGAATTTAGGGTGGTAACCTTCTTTGTCAAAGAATCTTTTACACTCCTTACAATATCTCTGCCTTCCAGACTTACGTGACTTATCCTTATGGAAGTCTTCTAGAAGTTTATCTTTCTGGCAACCACTACACTTCTGATGCTTCATCTGCTGCCGTTTGAATTAACTCAAGCTCTTGTCGAATCTTGGTCAAGAAGCTTTGCTTGATAGACTTTATTTCCTCTGGAGTGACCTTAGGGTCTCCTTCGGGAGTGTGTATGGATTCATACAACTCGTCTAACAAGCTGTGTGCATTTAAGCACGACAGATTATACAGCTGTGATAATTTTTCTAGTTTCATCTTAAGTTTAGGTATGTTATGATTTCGTCTACTTGCGCTTTATTCTTTGGGATGAATAAAGCGTGGTCTCCCATACCGTTGTTCATTAGGTACTGCATAAACAGCTTCCATCTTAACGGAAAGGAATCGTTCGCACGAACAAATCCTTTAGTCTCTATAAAGACTTTCTCTTTAGGGAGGTAGAAATCGGGCTTATACTTAATAGATAAAACCTTTTTGCCTGTAGCGTTTACTAAGTCCTTGTTCTTAGGTACAGACTTGTAGTAGTCGGAGGGGTATGTAAACCCCTCCAACAAAGTGAACTGTTCTTCATACTTGAATTTGTACTTATTCTCTTTAAGAGAATCTCCGCAGTACTTCTCAAGTCCGTTCTTGTATATGCCGTATGATTTCTTCTTCTTCGCCACATACCTAATTTAACAGAAAAAAACAATATTTACTATAATTTTATTTATACTTATCCACAACTAGAAAGCTGTGTTCGGGTCAACTATCTGAGTCTGAACTACATCCAATGGATTGTCCAAGATGCTCTTAAACAGTGGCTTTCCGTAGGCATCAGTGAACCCACTTTGAGATAGATTCATTTGAAATCTTAGCGGGTCTTCAACAGGACTGGGCTGTCCACCTGTCTCTGTCTCACGTATTTTTCTGATGTGAAACTCCACAGTTCTTCGGTCAACTGGGTCCTGTGATTGCACTTTTCTATGAAGCGTTAGAAAATCATCACTGCGGTTCACGAACTTACCCCCTCCTTCAGTATCCTCTGCAAATGGCGCTATCGGCAAACCATCTGGACCCTTTCTACGCTGTGCTTCAGTTACTGCGTGCATATTTAGCCACACTGCAATCTGATGGTTGTTTGCGAATGTCAAGAACTCAGATGATGCCTCGTAGTGATACTCGTGGGTTGATAGCCCACTGCGTTCACTCATATCAATACGCAACGAGTTGTAAGGGTCTATGAAGTAACCTTTGAATCCATCCTTAGCCAACAGCTTCTCTCCAAATATGATAAGGTCATAGTAGCTGTATACCTGCTTGTTACTAATCAATACAAAGTGTTCCGAAACCCACTCGTAGGTAATCTTACGCTGTGCGTATGACATATCCTTTAGTGGCATATTCGCAGCGAATGACATAAGCTTCATCTTAATAGATGCAGTTCTATTCTCAGAAGAATAGATTATCCACTTCCATCCGTGTCTTACAGCTGAGTTCACAATTAGGTACAGAGCGAATGTAGTCTTACCTACATTCGAGTGACCATTGAGGATGGTAAAATTAGTCTTGTACCTCCAGTACTCATCCAACAGCTTTGAACCTGTATCCAGTCCCAAGTCTATCTTACCTTCAGCGTAATCACAAATCCATCTAAAGTCTTCATCATCGGAGGATACGAATGACATATCCCCATCGTTGATGAGCATCTCACGCTTAGCCTTCTCCTCTTCATCTATGATTTCGTGGATGGGCATCTGCTTACCCTTGGCGATACCATCTGCAATGGTCGCCATAGGGTCATAGTGGCTATCGTATTCTCTCTTAGAGAACTCACGCAAGAGGACACGTATAACCTCGTCCTCTTCCATACGTCCTGCTGATATGTAACCACCACATAGTAGCGCAGCCTTGAGCAGAGTATTGTGTCTATGACCATCCTCTGCTCTGCGTACCATCCGTGCAGCGAGATTCAGCTTGTAGTAATCGGTAAACACATAGTCTTCGTTTACCTCTACCTTGGTGGTCTCGTGGTCTGTGATAAAGTTTGAAAATACTTTAGCATCCATCTGCACAATAAGTTCTGGGTCATAAGACTCAAAACAAGCACGAGACAGATTCTTTCCAGTGCCATCAACTTCCAGTCCATAGTTTCTCTCAAAGTACTTCTCAAGTGCTCTGAAGTGGTCTTCGTGGCGTTCGGGGTTGCTGATGCGTACTAGCGCCTTAACTCCATTGCCCGATGGAGATACCCAACAGGAAAAGACGTAGTCATCCGTGCCAAGCATACGCTTCACGGATGGTACATCTACATTATCTAAATCTATTACAATGAATCCCGAATGCTCAAAGATGTCATCATCCTTGCGAGAAGAGAATGTCCCAGAAAATAAAACAACAGGGAGCTGTTTCTTTAGGGCTTTGTCCTCACTCTCTCTAAGAGCCTCTACAAGCTCCTTAGAGTTACCTCTCTTGATGTTCTTGATAGCATCGCCTAAGGATATGTATTCGGGATTATCCTTGTCCCATATGTTTTGGAAACAAGTTACTTGGATTTCATTTGGGTTCATATTGGTAATTTAATTTAAGTTCTTGTTTGGTGATATCCATTGTGATGGAATCCTTCCACCTCTAGGATTGTCTCCTGCCAATCTCTGAGGTGTAGGTTATCATCCTCCTCCTCATCTTGTATTGCAATTTTAAGAAGAATTAAATAACCAATCAAGTCTTTTACGTTGTCTTCTCCGTATCCTCTGAATCCTTGTGTCTTGATGCGCATAAGCTTATCATCAATACGACTACACAGATTATCAATGGCATTGCCCGAAGCAAATACCCCTGCTGGATTAAGTGCTGAATCTCCATAACTTTCATTCTTTTCAATTAACAGGTCTATTACCTCTTGTCCTACCGCTCTAATCTTGTCTTGAGTTGTTAGTTCTTTTCCCATTACAATAAGTCTTTTGATTTAATTAAAACTCCAGTGGATGTGTTAAGGTCTCCACCGCTTACCTCTTTTCTATAGTATCTCGTTCTGCAAATCTCTTTAAGCTTTTCAGTAGACAGCATAATTGAGAATAGGATATCATCTTTCTCTATGTCCCTAAGCTGTGTTTTTAATTCAACACCTTTCTCGGTTGAAGCGATGAGCATCCAGTAATCAGCCTTGGTAGTGGCGATACCCGAAGGCTTGCCACGAGACTCGTACTCTATGAAGAAATTCCCAGTTCGGTAACAGGCGAAATCAAACTTGACCTCTATCGTTTGACTGGACAGCATCTTGCCTACCCATCCCTCGCCTAGTTGACCTAGGGCGAGGTCGTATTTAAAGTCGCTATTAAAATCCATATTTAAACTCTTAATTACGTTTTGAGACTGAGTAATAAGTTGCAGGTTTTCAAGTCTATTGTTGTGCTTATTGCCGTCTATGTGGTCGACAACAATTCTGTGTTTCTCTTTTGGCACTTCAATATCATTGAACGAAAAGAATACTGCCCTGTGAACAGACATAAAGTGTCTCTTACCTTTATATGTATAAGAAAACCTACCATACGTTTGCTTGTAACATATTGAAACATTGCCCCCTTTGAACATTCTGCCGTCAGTTAGAAATCTATCTGTTCTTCTTATGTTACCAAAGTTGCTTATTTCAACTTCATCACAGCAATATAATTTTACCCAAGCCTCATCCATTACCAGTTATAATCTTCTACCCACACAGGTGTTTTCTTTCCTACATACGCACCAAAGATGTTAAACTCAGCAAACTCTATTGCTTCATCTGGACCCATCCCATCACGTTCCATAAGTATATCTACTACTTTGTTTCTTGAGTAAACTACTTTCCAAAGGTTAGGGTCAAAGCCTATGATTGCTCTGTCCAACCCATCTGCAAAGAGGACATCTTCGCTAGGAGCGAAGTCCTCTTCTATGCTCTTTCTAATCATTCTCGATTCCATTGTTACTGAGGTCTCGCTCGTTCAACATAATGATTGCTTGGTCGTAGTCTGTGGTAAGCGTGTTGCCTACTTTCCAATATAGGATTGGTTTCATCTCTCTTTTGTTTTAAAGGTTATAATACTTTGTATTAGTCATCTCATCCCTCTCTTCTTTACTCAAAAAGAATAGGTTAAGAAGTGATAACCCCGTAATAAAAGCCATAAAGGAAACAAACTTCTCTGCTCTCTCCATATTTTTAGGGTCTTCTTTTTTACACTGCTCGTATTTCTGTTCTAATTTCTCTTGTATTTTCATTTCTCTTTTGTGTTTAAGAATTCAGATAAGTTATCATAAAGAGATATAATTTCATCATCACTGAGTTGATTGACTTGTTCCAATAATGATGCTCTTATCTCGTTGATGTTAAATTGTTTGTCGTACCATTTAGTAATCTCCAAAAGCGGTTCATCTCCGAACTTGTAGGCGAAGCCAATCATAACCTCTTTCTCTTTTTCAAGCATAGGGTGTGCAAGTTCAATTGCATCTTGTACATACATAGCGGCTACAAGGTCTCCGCTCTGTTGTAGTTGTTCGTATTTGTTTTGGAGTTGTTCAATCAGTTCTTGCATTGGTGTTTTCATTTCTCTTTAGTGTTAAAGTATTCTACAATTAATTCAATCGCCATTCCTAAATCTTTAGGCTCTGCCATCTCTAAAGTATCATCACCTCTGCGCCACTTGTTGTGATTCTCAAGTATTGTTACTGCTTCTTGTAGTGTCATTTTCGTTTGATTTTAATTACATAATTTATGTAGCGTGGTATATGTGAATAGTCATACTTGTGGTAGGTGATGTATGAGTTGATTATTTCAACATCGTTTTCATTTACCCAATCTATAAACTCACTATGCTTCTTCATTCCATCAGTTCCATTATAGAAAGATAACTCTCTAATCTCTGATTTGGTGAAGAATCGTTTTAGCCACTTCATTTCTCTTTGGTTTAAAGGTTGGGTACTGCAAACCAAAAATGGACGGGGTAAATACCAAATTCATTCTCTCGTACTTCCCATTGCTTTGTTGGTATATCGTAAATACCAATTCCCGTCACCCAAGTATCATTAAATTGATTCCACATTTTTACAACGCACTCAAAGGTGTTTGTCGGTAGTTCATTTTTTACATCTTTCCACATAATTTATTTCTCTTTTGTTTTAAAGGTTAATAATGCCAATAATCTGTTATACTGGCAAAAGTTAGTTTTATATGTTGTTGCGTATTTATACGCTTATATACTTTACACTTTGAGTGCTTTTTATTTTACACTTTGTCACACTGCGGTGTAAGGTTTCTATTTACAATCTGGATAGGTGCAGTTGTTGTTTAGTCTGCAACTTTCACCTTCTCTTTTGATATGCTTACACCTTTTGTTGGCTTCTAATTTCTCCAGAGAATCTTTTACTATAGCATACCAAGACCACTTATCCTTGTCAGCGTTCCAAAGTTTCTCGTACATCTCAAGTAGTATCTCTCTATTTGTCATATTATTGCTTATTGCGATATGCGATATTGCCCTTATTCTGTACATCATAGTGTACATTTTTACCCCTACTTTGTAACAAATTGTGGCTCATTTTGTGACAATTTAAGGCTCATCGTTGTGAGGATTTGCGAATGTGTACCATTTTGGTACGCATCAAGGCAAGTCTTCCTCAGTTACACGAATAACAATCTCATTTTTACCTCTGCGTTGTAGTATGTTGCGTAGTTTACGTGCTTGTTCGATGGTGTTGTAAGTGCCGTATGTAACCCCCTTACAAATAACTTTAAATAACTTTTTCATAGCAGGTTCTTTAATCTAATTAATTCTTTATTCATACTCTTGACCCTAGCATTGCTTATCTTCAGCTCTTTAGAAAGAACTTCATTCTCTCTAGATAGTAATTCTAATTTGTTTTCTGAATTAGCAATCTTAGCCTTCCATCTCTTGTTATTCTCTTCTATTATTCTCTCTATGTCTATTTTAGGATTAGCTGTTTTAATCTTCTTTCTTACATATTCAGAGACTGTCTCATCATATACAGACATAGCTTCAGCTACCATTGAGGAAACGGTATCGTATATATTTCTAAAGTTCTTATCGTACAATATATTACCTTCCTTATTCTTCATAGCGTGTACTACGGTGGTGTGATCACGATTAATAATCCCACCGATTTGAGCCATAGGAAGCGTGGTCATCTCAACGGCAGCAATAGCAAAAGAATGTCTGTAAATTACATTTCTTCTATCTCTGGTATCTTTTATTTGATTGTCAGTTTGAATAGCTTTCCAAAGCTCTTGCATCATTCTATACTGGTCAGCATAGAATAGGTTCATATTAGTCTTAGTCTTCATTTAAATCAAAATTGTGAATTTCCTCTAATGTCATATTTACTATCTTATCTACACCTCTTTGAATCTGCATAAAGATTCCTTCTTGGTCCAAGGGGATAGCGTTATTAACTAGTGGAGTAGTAAATCTCTCAAGCTTCTTCTCTAAGTTATTCAGAGATTTCTTTATGTCTTGTCTGTACAGATGCGGTACGTTTTTTATCTCGTCCATTTGTTCGAGTGTACATTGCATCAGTATCACTAACTTCATTACTTTACGGAACTTCTTCAGTCCATCTTCATTCATCTCAGTCATCTAGTGAATCTTTAATTAATCTTGTAATCTTCTCTTCATCTAAATGCATTATCCTACGAAGCTTCTGTCTTTCCTTAACTTTAGCCTTCTCGTAATCAGACTTAGAACAGTCAGTTCCAAGATTCGTAAACATAATTGCATTCTGTTTTAATACACAGTCTATAATCTTCTTGTGTTCTGAATTGTCGTGGTAAGCCATAATAATATCAATTGGTTATCCACAAATATAAAAGAAGCGGTTAATATATCCAAGTAAATTAGCCAAGAACTTGTTTAATGATATATTACCGCCTCAGTGTCTTTGATATCCTTTGCTAATGAATGACCTCCCAAAGAGGCAGGGGCTTAGCTTGACCGTCCACTATCATCAGTGTATGTATAACGGCAGGATAACCTTCACTCCCCAAGACATCGGAGAGTTATGTTAGCCCCTCTTAATATCTTAATAGCTTTAATCTACGCTCGTATTTCTTTATAAGTCTAGAGGAAGCGGTAATCTTATTACTGCTATCAACATCTAGTATACCATTGTTCTTGAGACATACGTTAATGATGTCCCATCTTAATTCAGTGATGTACTTGTCTACGTACATCTTATGCTTCATAATTCTAGTGATCTTCATAACTATCTATTTAATATATTATCTATTGCTTCCTGCATAATCTTATCAATAAGAACAGTATACAATTCATCATCAATCATATTGTTACCTATAGCTTCAGCGTAAGCATCGGAAGCTTGGAACTTACCTATAACGTAAGCTAAGTATATCTTAGCATCTACCGCATCATTGTTATCATTACCCATAGTTTTGATAACATCAAATATCTCATCACGAGAAAACTCATCGTTCATAGATATACCGAACATCAGTTCGCTATACAATCTCTTGAAGTCTTTTAATACCTCAGCAGTAGCGCCCTCTTGTAGTAGTCGCTCCAGCCATCTGTTACAATCATTCATATATTCTCTTTAAATAAATTCTAGAAGGGTAGTACCCAAACATACGCTTATACTTCTTGTCAAGCAAAACTTTAGTACCGTATCCATTGTGATTGTACACAGCACCACCTCTAGTAGTAGACATATACTTCATAAAGTCTGCACCATCAAAGCGTTCATCTGAGAATCGGTAGAACACTATACCTGTACCTTTAACATCAGACTTGATTACAAGTATCAATCCGTTGTCAGCAGTACGCCTTTGGGAATCAGTCCATATCTCTTGGACATCATTGTCAGTTATAAGATAACTAACTAGTGGTTTCTTAAACCACAACATTAACCGGTTTAAAAACATAACCATTAAGATTTAATTGAATATAGTACACCCTAATTGGATAACGAGGGAGGGGGCTGTTGGATGCCCCTCCCATCTGAGCATACAGATATCCCGAAGTTAGGATGTATGCTTGACATAATCAAGTCAAGTTATTAACTGATCAACTCTTCATACTTGATTACCTTGTCGGCTTGTTTAATCATTTGTTTAACAGCGAATTGCATATACCCTCTTTTAGCTTTACTTAATTGTTCTTGAAGGTAGTTATCCACATATGCTTTTACTTCTTCTTTGGTCTTCCAACCTTTTTTCTGATAGTTGAAGTACATAGCTAGTAGTTCTGTTTCCGGTGTGCTAAATTTTTTTGCAGGCATAATTATTTAATTTAAGTTGTTGTAGTTAAAGTATTACTTTAAGTGTGAAACTAATTGTTTCACGTTAGTGTGATTCCATATAAGAAAAAGAATCGTTGAGTAGCCAAAGGACTTGCTCCCTTGCTTCTTTCTCTGTTTCTCCATATAGATTTATAGCAGACATATGCTCGCCAATCTCACAGCTAACCCAGTAATTCATTGCCTCACTTGACAGATTTACTCGGTACATATAACCATCTTCTTGCCAGCCTTCTCTGGGTCCGTAAAATTCAATACCATCACGATGGACTAGCGGATGTTTTAATGCTTCATCTAATGTTGTTACTTTTTTGTAGGATTTAAAATTATCCCCTTCTTTGTACTGATCCTTGTAAATTGATGACATAATTATTTAATTTAATTTCTTAGCAATATGAAAGTGTCTGTCTATCTCAATAGGTACTTCATAAACATCCCCTGTCTTAGGGTCTTCCCATATCTCTACCTCCCCACCGTATTGTACCTCTACAAATTCAAGGTGGTCATAAGGTCCTTCGCCTAATGCACTATGCTTATTCATAATAATTAATGTTCTAATATTTTAATATCCTTACTTCCTTTTCCTAACGTACCACTACACAAGCCACAGCTTGCACAGTTTGATCTGAATCCTGCCTCAGCACTAGCCGGGCAAGTAACCGCATATTCATAGCCAGTCTTACTGGATATAAACGAGCGGAAGTTCCATACTCTAGCCATATTAGATGCATCTTGACTATGAGTGCTAGCCATAAACCATTGTTCATATCCTCTAGCTAGATTCTTTTGCCATTGGTGAGTGTAACCAGTCCAAGACTTAGAAGCATAAGCCATAGCTCTAACTAAACTAATAGGTAATAGTACCGGCTCCCCATATGTACCGAACCTTACATAAGTATCTTTACACATAGCTACTACATCAAGAAACTTATCAGCATCAAGCGGAGTTAGTTCAGAGAACTTAATAGATCTAAGCATACTAATGAAGCCTACATACTGATTGAACTTATGAGTATAACACCCACCCTTACCTTGATTACCGGAGTAAGGGCAGTCCATACAGTTAGTACCATCCATAGCAAAGAACTTCTTCATACCGAATCCTTTACTAGTAGTAGCTAGTAGCCATTGGTCTTTACTGAAAGTGTAGGTCTGAACTAAATCAGACCCATCACTTATCTTCTTGTTACTTGTTTTACCCTTGCGAACAACAAACACATTGTCATTCTCAAGCCATACTATTCTCATAACTATTGTATTTCTAAAATCTCACATAGTTTATCATATACTTCTTGTCCACTTTGACTCATACGTTGGTAGTCCCAACCTAAATCAATTACCAGATCTTTAATATCTCCTATGTTCATAGCTCAGTTTCTTTTATGTTCTTTAATTAGTTCTTCAACATCATTATACAGTAGTTCCCATTCGTTATGAATAGATGCACCTTCATCAGAGATTTCCATTCTAAACAGGCAGTACAATGAGTTGATTTCAGCATCCAATTCTGGATATAACTTTACTTGATTCTTGCAATAGTCAGTTGCTTCTTGAATAATACTCATTACTTATTGATATTTAATTTAGCACTTACCATAACCTCAAGACTATCAGCGAACTGCTGAATAGCGGTGTGAATCATAGACTCAACAGCATCTTGACTGATACCATTACCAATGCCTTGATTCTCAATCTCTTCAGATATTAGTTGGTGCATACCATCTCGGTCAGCAATCTTCTCAGACACAGTCTGAGCAAGTGTATCTATATCAATAACATCATTCAAATACTCTTGAAGATTACTGTAATCTATATGCTCTGCAAGCTCTGATATATCTAACTCTCTAGCTATATCATCAGCACTTACATACTCAGATAACTCGTACATATCTAAGTGCTTAGATAATTCTCTAACGTTGAAGCATCCGGCAATATCATCTAGATCAAAATACCCTGCTAATGTATCGTAGTCGATACCATTAGATGCTTCACTAGTCCAGTCAACATTTACAATTTCTTGTTCTAATCTATGAGAGTGTGCTTTTACATACTCTAACTCTTGTTGGATTTTGTCAAGACCCAAGAACTTGATAATAAACTTTTTCATTACACTTATTTATTTAAAGAAGCCATCAGCTTCTAGGTTATTCATTTGTTCATCATACATTTCCTCAATGGTAGTAAAGGCATCATCTTTTAATTGAGTAATTAACCACTCAATCTCTGCCTCTTTGTCCATTACATAAGGGTATATGTTAGCTATATACCACTCAGCTACTTCATCTCTCTTATTCATATAACTTATTTAAATTAAAGTACGTTGGTTCACTTTCTATTTGACTTAACTTTATCACATTACCATCGCTCATCTCAGCGTACATAATATCTTCATCATCATCCCATTCAGTCCAATAAAATATATTGTTCACAAAGTATAGATCAAGCAGTTCATCATCACTCATCTTACTATAATCTAGGTCTAAGTCTAATGATGTATCTCTATATCTTATTTCTTCTATGGTATCTTTCTCATACTTAGTATAGAAATCACCATCGCCCCAACACCAGCCTTCATTCATACCTTCACCGGTAATGTTGCATTTTCTAGCCCACTTACGGACTATGTCTTTCTTTGTATAAATCTTTTCCATAACTCATTTAAATAAAAAGCCCCACCCCCGAAGGGGCAGGACTCCAACCAAAAACCTATTACCGAGTTAGATTAAGATGCCCTCGGTATTAGCATCAACAAATTTCATAATCTCATTGTAAGCCGTATTGCTTAGTTTGAAACCACCACCATTCATCAAGTAATTATTCTTATCATCAATAGACTTGAAGTTCTGCTCGTGGTTAGTGTATCTAGTAACTGCATTGAACAGCGACCACATAGTCTTACCGTGATTATTAATCTCAGTGATAAGGTTATTACTAAATGTCTCTACTTGATTACGCTTACGAGTACTGATGTCATCTTGGTTAGCATCTAATCCAATACTAAACATAGCACGAACCGTTCTATCAATAGCCTCATCTTTAATATCAGTAGACTGCATAGCCTTGAATGTATCAATCAACCGCATCTCATTAGCTAATGTCATCTTGATCTGTTTAACATTCTCTTGGATGTTAGCATCAGCACTGATGGTATGGCGGAATCTATTACTACCCTTACTAGCAGCGTGGAATGTATTACTACATATGATAACCATATTAGAATACCCAAGAGTAATAGCACTAGTACCATCGTGGCTATTAGTAGTAGTAAGCCAACGCTTGATACCACTATTACCTACAATATCTTGAGGCAACTCAGCCTGTAAGAATACCTTATTACCATTACTAAGCGTACCGCCTCTATTAACATCAAGACCTACCTCGTTAGTAATGTCAACCATATTAGATACTAGTTGGTGATTCTGATACGGCTCGTATCTATTACCTACTGTACCTAACCACCTGTTATTATCATTACGGAAGATACCGAATGATTCAGTAGTTAAACCATCGACTGATACAAGTTCTTTCTTGTTAACAGTCCAATTCAATCCAGTCGCTTCCAATACTTGGAAGACTTTTTCCTGCTTAGTCATACAATTAAATTTACAGGGTTAATAAAAAGCCCCACCATTTTGGTAGGGCTGTTAGTTAATTAAGATAAACTTCCTTCACCATTGTCGGCAAAGGAATAGAAACCATCTTCGGTTACTATAATGTGGTCGAGCAAACTTATATCTAGCAAATCACAAGCACTCTTTAGTTGCTTAGTTTGTCTCCTATCATTCTCACTAGGTTGCTTAGCACCACTTGGATGGTTGTGTGCTACAATTATAGCAGTACAATTACCAACCAACGCCTTCTTTAGTATCAATCTTTTGTCAACAAGAGTACCTGTAATACCACCAATGTGCATTATCTCAGTCCATAATACTTGGTTCGCTCTATTAAGATAGGCTACTAAGAATAGTTCTCTCTCTTTAATCTCATTGCCTATAACTTCTTTGAACATCTTATAAGCAGTTGAACTATTTCTAATTGCTAGTTCATTAACAACATCAGCGGGCTTGTAATCTACTACCGCTTCTCCGATAAATACTTTCTTTAATTCCATAACATATAATTTATTTGTGTATTGTTGTCCGTCTTTCGGACATCTCCATTCAAGGTAAGGCGAACTTTCTTCCCTTTTTACATTGAAAAGAATTTTGTTTGTACTTCGTACAAACGAAAATTCTTCTCAATGTAGATTCTCAGTACCAACCGAAGTAGTACAAGTCCCCATCTTTTATATCTCCATCAGATAGTATAGGAGTTATATCTCTTATTGTATCTTCTAACTTTTTAAAGTACCACTCATCGTACTCAGTACTACCAAAGAAGAAGCCACTAGTAGTAGGTAATAACTCATCAGCCCTACTCCTATCTTCTAATACCATAGTACATCTATCTAATAACATACCTAACATATCCTTAGTAACCTCAATAGACTCACAACTTTCGTGTTGGTCTTTAATGCTGGTAAAGAAGTTATGTATAGCATTAGCTTTTCTCCAATAAACTAATTCAGTATCAACCGAGTCCTCATCTTTATTAACTCTTACTCGCTTCATTAAATACATATCCAATCCCATAACTATTCTGATTTATTTGTTAATACTACCGACTCCAATACACTATTAGTCTCTTGGTCAAAGATGTCCTCAAAGACATAGTTTACATCTTCTATATCTGAGTCAAAATCAAACCTATAATATACCTCTATATCTTCTAAGTGTACACTATTAGTCTCTTGGTCAAAGATGTCCTCAAAGACATAGTTTACATCTTCTATATCTGAGTCAAAATCAAACCTATAATATACCTCTATATCTTCTAAGTGTACACCATTAGACTCACTTAAATGAGTTAGTTGCGCTATTAATTCTCTTGCATTCATAACTAAATAAATAATTGTTTCTCTAAATCAAAATACTCCGTAACCCTAATATCATCAGACCAAAACTCTTTAGCCAATGATAAACTACCTGTACTACCATTAGCCACTTTATTACGACTCGGTATCTCATTGCCCCAGTAATCATAGTGGTCTACCAATGGTAAGAAACAAACACCAGCATTTAGATAGCCCATACATCTTCTACCTATCGCTCCTTCCATCTTCCAAGCATTACCATTATCAATTAGATCTTGATAATAGTCTACCTCATACTGCTCTTGCAGTCTCTTTACATCTCTTATTGTCATAACTATACTCTTAAAACATCTAACATATCACTCACTAAACTATTACTTGATTGGTCTAACGACATTAACCTATTAACCTTATCAGTAACCGCCTCCTCATCTAACCAACCTACAACCTCGTTAACAAACTCTTTCCTATCGAAGTTAGTATCGTTATAATATACAGGTTCATCAACCCAAAACACACCTAATTCATATAGCCCCTCATCTCCACCATAACTATACTTATGGCTTACTACACTTATATCAAAGCAATCTAATGATATCACCATCTGAATACCATCGTTAATCTTATTCAATCTAAACCTATTCATATCAACTATTGATTATCTTTAACAATACATCTCTTATGTCATCTATCTGAGCCTTACTTCTAGACTTTAGATACTTACTTCTTACCGGGTCTATATTATTAGCCCGCTTAACTTGGCTTACCCGATGACCTATACTAGGCTTACTTACCTTAGTTAGATTACTATCTCTGTTGTAATCTTGTCGCTTAATAGATTCTTTGATTCTATTATCCTCATTAGCGTCAACTGATGACACTGAATTAATTATCTTATTCCAATTAGCAATCATAATAGTGGGATTAAAAACAAAAAAAAAGAGTCCCCGAAGGGACTCTCTAAGTCTTACTTGATAGTATCGGCTATCTCAATAGCGTGAAGGATACCCTCAGCGCTACTCTTTAGAGTAGCTATCATAGCATCAAGCTTCGCTTGATTGTTAGACCGACCATTCTTACTCACCTCCGGTGAGTATTTAGAGGTTTCAGCCGAAGCAACCCTTGGTTGCTTAGTAGAAGTCTTAGGATAAGACTTCTTAGGGGAATCACCGAACAACTTAGATTGTAAATCTAAGTTGGCTTTGTTGAAAGCCTCAATCTCAGCAGGGCTGAGGTCTGGATTCCAGATTAGTAAGTTCTTAAACTTCTTGTAGTAGAAGAATTGAGCCTGTTTCTTTGAAACAGCGTTGTTGATTTGGTTAACTCTGAACTCTAGAGTCTCACTGAAAGTGTAATCTTTCATAACATAAAGGTTTTTGATGTCCGACTTCGGTGTCGAACACTGCAAATGAGGGACAAAACTTTCGAAAAAAAAAGTTGTTTTTCAGATATTTTTTCCCTTTAGGGGAAAAAGATATCTGGTCTGACGGCAAGTGGTCGGAGCCTCGTGTAGTATCTCCATAGAGTAGTAAGGGATTTAATTCTAAGGGTTTAGGGAAGGGATTGATAGCGAGGTCTGTAAGACCGAGCAAGAATCATAGCCTTAACTCTAAGCCTAGTAAAAACCCTAAAAGTTTCTAATTGGCTAAGAGGTTGGAAGGGGGTAGGGGTTTATAATCTGTTTTGGGTTAGAAACTGAACCGTGCAGTATAGTATATAATCCCCAAAATATACATTACTCGCATAAAAATTCAAGACCTGTGTATTCTGACACTTAAAGTGATACTTTAACTGTGTGGTTTTAAGATGGTGATTTGGAATCGGATAGGCAAACAAAAGACCGACTCTTGTCGGAAGAATATGATGCGCCCTTGATGTCAATCTGAAAGGATTTTAACTGAGCGGTGGGGCGTTTTGGGAAGCCCACCGCAGTAGACTCGGAGTGAGTGTGAAGGGGACTAATGATGATGTCATTAGTCTTTGGTATACTAACTAAGTACTTAGCGAAGTTACAACTTTTTTTTGACATTGTCAAGACTTAAAGCTTTACTTTAACTCCAAAGCGGTATGAAACAAAATGGTATCTTTGTAGTATAATATATTGTAATTCAACTATTTAACTATGAAACGATTTATTAAGAGCATTATGAGCTTCGGGGAGATTTTTAAGAACGACAACAGTTACAATGAGAAGACCATTATTGGGTTTATGTCGTTTGCTGTGATGGTATTGGTTATGATCGCAGATGTTGGAAGCGGTTTCTTTGGTAAGGATTTAGTGATTAATGAATTTACTTACAATTCTTTCGTAATAGTGACTCTTGGTAGTTTTGGTATTGCGGGTCTAGAATCATTTGCTAAGAAATGACGAGAGGAATGGAGTTAGAGGTATTGAGGTTTAGCAGCCAGAAGGATTCAACCAATGGATTATTATTTGACGTTACAGGAGGTAAGAGACGGTTCTTATGCTATACGCTTGAGGACGAACATCGAGAGGATAAAGTTGCAGGGGAGACAAGAATCCCTTCTGGAACATATCGGATTACTCTCCGGACGACTGGAGGATTTCACGGAAGATATTTAAAGAAGTATGGGGAGATGCACAAAGGAATGTTATGGGTACGTGATGTGCCTGGCTTTGAGTATATCCTTATTCATACTGGTAATACTGACGAACACACTGCTGGGTGTCTCATTGTTGGTGATAGTCAACAAACGAATTTTGGTGATAGCGATGGTTTCATTGGTTCGTCTGGCAATGCATATAAAAGAATTTACCCTGCTATTGCTGAGGCTTTGGAGAAAGGGGAATCGGTAAGTATCTCGTATAGAAATTTTGATTTTGTAGGATGAAATGGCTGGTAAAGTTAATTCTGTTAAGCTCATTAATCAGCTGCAGCGCTCAATGGCACTTGAAGAAAGCGGTGCAAAAAGACCCATTGATTCTGGTAAAAGACACGCTGGTTGTGACGGACACGGTTGTAAGCCCACCTGTGGCTATCACGGATACTGTGATTATGAAGCAACACGATACTATAACTCTCGTGAAGGACAGGCTGAAGGTGAAGATCGTAAAGGTGAACGACACGATTACTATAGACGCCATATGCGACTCGGATACGATTATTAGTATTGTAGAGGTTCCTTATGAGAAGATATTATATGTAGAGAAGGAGACCTTCTTTGACAAGATCAAGACGTTAATCTATTTACTTATAATCATTACCTTTGTATCTGTAATCTACAGAATATCAAGACGTTAATGGGTAGGTCAGCAGAATATTACGCTAAGAATAAAGCATCTCGTGACAAGAAGAAGGAGTACGATAAGAAGTACCATTCTACAGAGGAGCGTAAGAAGTACCGTGCCTTCTTGAACAAGATGAGACGTAAGGCTGGTAGATACGGCAATGGTGATGGTATGGATTACGATCACGGTGAGAAGAAGTTTATAAGCGCAAAACGAAATAGAGCTAAGAAATGAAAGCAAAGAAATACAAAGGCGGTGGTAAGGTAACCAAGAAGATGGTTGACGATATGGACACCAAAATGCGTAACGAGCAGAACGATACAGCTACAAAACTTTCTAAAGAATTAAAGCAGGGGTACAAGATGGTTGATGGGTTCCCACGTCCACTTACTGCTGCACAGAAGAAGGATAACAAGAAGGAGCTGGCACGTACACAGGAGAAGCTAAAGAAAGGTACTAGCTACAAGTATGTAGGAACTGACCTTCCTTCTTACGGTAAAGGTGGTAAGTTAAAGAAATACCTTAAAGGCGGTCAAGTAAAGCTTGATGCAAATAAGGACGGTAAGATTTCCGGTACTGACTTTATGATGCTTCGTAAAAAATAATGAAAGCAAAAAAGAAACAAGTAATGGTGAACGCCCCTGACGGATACCACTGGATGTCCGAAGGGGGTCGCTATTACCTTATGCCTCACGAGGGGAAGTTCGTCCCCCACAAGAATGCAGCATTAAAGATGCCCTTTAAAGTAAAGGCTAAACATTAATCTGCTCCTCCCCTTCTAATTTTCTATAGAAACGCTGGACCAATAGTCTGGCTTTCTGTGTTAGTGCGTATCGCACCTTATAATTATATCTACTCTGTTCAAACATAGCCGCTTGATGAGTAGTGGGAGTCAGTCTATTGAAGTATTTATAGATAAGATCCTGCTTCACTAATGGATATATAATCTTTTCACCCATCCCTAGCTTGTTGTAAAAGAAAGATTCAGATATGTGATCAATAGTAAAGAACTGGTAGTCATAAGCAAACAACAAAAACCGCATCCTCGATTCTGTTACATTGTAATTCTTCACCATATCCCTCATCACAAGCGGATAATACTTTAGATAGCTCTTGTTTAAAGTGCTTTCGTCCCTGTATTTAAATTCTCTGAACTTGGCACGTAGATTCCGCTTTCTCATTTTTAGTAAATTTGCATTGAATACACAAAATTAAGAAAATGGCTACTCTTTCTGGGAATAAAGTAAAAGACACGTATCAAGCACTGCTTAAATTAAGCTCTAACGGTGCTACAACAACAGTAAAAACAGTAGAAGACGGATCTGGAACGTCTACAGCACTAGCTGTATCTACAGACAAAGTGCAAGTTGACGCTTTGAGCTTCTCTACAGCTCCTACAGCATCTGCAACAGAGCTTACAGGTCTCTTCCTAGACGGCAGCAACAATGTTGTAGTACGAGATTTAGACGCTAGCGCATTTACTCAAACTACTGTTGTGTTTGCAAATCCTATGTGGGTGCTTAGACCAATCGCTTCTTACACTTTAACAGCTTCAGCTGCAACCCCAGCACAAGCAGGTGTGAGTAACAGTAGCAACGGTTCTTCACACGAGGTAAACGATGCTGATAATCATTTTGAAACTAGCCTTACTACCACAGGTGCTGTAACTGTTCAGCAAGCTGGACTAGTTAAAATAGACGTTAACTTTATGCTAGAGGTAACATCTAGCAATACTGATATTATTATAGATGTCACTGAAAAACCTAGTGGTGGTTCAGCATCTATTATACAGTCTATAACTAGAGGTCACTCAGCTGCGGGAAATACAGCTATTGGTTTTTCTTTGGTTCGTCACGTTGATGCAGATACTGATCTTTACTATACTATTAGAAATTCGGGCGGAGGTGCTTCAATGCTAACTACATCTACATTTATTTTAACTAAACTTGACTAATGACTGAAAAACAAAAAGAAGCCATACTTGAGATTCAGGACTTAATGCTTGGAATTAATGCCATAATCAAAAAGTATGGTCTCGAAGATGAATTCATATCTTGCTTAGCCGTTGGATTTCTAGATATGACTACACTATATCAAGATGAAGATGGAAACGACAGGGCAAATATGAACCTAATATCTTCTGTTTCAGTAGCTGATGAGGAAGAGCTAGATGATTTGCTATCTTACTGCGTTGAGGCTTATAGAGCTGAAAACCAGCCAGATACATCTAGTATAGATTATTGGATTAACTTATCAAAAAGAGACGGGGACGTAAACTAAATCCCAGTTTCTTTACAATTGAATTAAAATGATTAGAAAAATTATTATCGGGCGTGACCCGAAAGATGCTATGGCATACTATGTGGGTATGCGAGCAGGATCAGGAAAAGTAAGCGCAATCGTTCAAGATGAGGCGCATCTGCACAAGTACAGTAAAAAACGGTATCTCATTTATATCGAGAACGAGGATGGGACTATGCTGTGGAAGGCTATTGATGATATGCCTTGCATCCTTGAGTACGATCTAAACTTTGATTGATATGAAGCCTTTAAGACACTTTGTAGTAAGGATTCCAAAGAAGTTTAAAGATGAGATAAAGTTGTCCGATGAGACAACTTTAAAGCTTGTTACAAAGTTTAATGAGTTTGAACATCGATTTAATTATGCAGAGATTATTAGCTGCCCTGTAAACTGTCCATTAGGGAACTGTGAGGGCGGCACTTTGTATTTTCATCATCACGTAGTAATGGAACAAGCTTATGATATTGGAGAAGGTCTTTACCTCGTTAACTACGACCCACTTGGAGGATATGGAAATCACTCCATCGCTGTTGAAGACAAAGATGGTGATATTACTATGCTTGGTGATTGGTGTTTCGTTCTACCCCCAGATAAGCCGGAAGAGGAAACAAGTGCTTCTGGCATTGTTCTTAGCCTCGCAAAAGAACCTGAACTGGAAGGAGAATTACTCACCCTACCCTCAGATTCAGAATGGATTGGAGCGAAGCCTGGTGATATGGTGGGTTACACAAAAAATTCTGAATACGAAATGGAACTTAAAGACGGTACTAAGGTCTATCGTATGAGGACAACAGAATTAGTTTATGTCAAAGAAGAACACTAAATTTAATACCGTAGAAGCCTCTGAGCGACTGCTCAGCTCTATGGAGATTGCAATCAACAATATGATTGATGAGATCAGGAAACCTGTAGATGCGGAACTGTCCGGATCACAGCGTAAGGCTGAACTACAAAGTATTAAACAAACAGCTACAGATGCAAAAGAGTTACTTATCGAGTACCAGCGACTCGAACAAATGGTCAGAGAACTTAGAGAAACAGGAGGAATTGAAGAAGAACAAGACTACTCCGGAGGATTCGCAGAGCGGTTCTCGAAGTAGTCAGGTCTTCTTGTACTGGGATTTTTAGTAACTTGCCCAGTACATTGCGTGGGAGTGGATGGCACTTATATCACAGTTTTCCAAGACGCACGATTGAGATGCCACACTCTTGCTCGATGAACAAGAAGCCAGTCCCCACAAAGCAATAAGAATTAATAGCTTTTTCATAGGACTGATGTTAATTTAATGTAAATATACTAAAATATAAATAAATGCAATGGCTGGTCTCAAGAAAGTTGAAGGGTATGATGAGTACGTTATCAATATATGTCCCAACAATTCGGATGGTGAGGTCATTGAGATCGGTGAAATTAATATTCAGCTTCCCAAGACCCCCGGCAAAAAGGAAATCTTATTCCACGACAAACCTCGTGAACTGCAGATGTGGGAAAGAATCCCAGTGCCTGAAGAGTTGCGTAGGATTCGTTCTATGGATGAGTGGTATGAAATGCCAAACGACTTTAAAAAGAGGTTTTCTTCGTACATCGAAAAGGAGTTTATTCGCAGGCGTGAGGGTGTCTGGTTTTATAATAATGGTGTCCCTACGTATATTACCGGAAGACACTATATGATGCTCCAGTGGAGTAAGATGGATATCGGATATGCATCTTACTTGGAGTTTCAAAGAAGGCTGTTCATACATTTTGCAGCCTGTGAAGCTGACCCAAGATCTATAGGTCAGATGTATACTAAGTGTAGACGTTCTGGATACACAAATATGTCCGCAGCTATTCTAGTAGACGAGGCTACACAAGTAAAAGATAAACTACTAGGTATTCAGTCTAAGACAGGTAAGGATGCACAGGAAAACATCTTTATGAAAAAGGTGGTTCCTATGTTTAAGTCGTATCCATTCTTCTTTAAACCGATTCAAGACGGGACTACCAACCCTCGTATGGAACTGGCTTTTCGTGAGCCATCTAAACGAATCACTAAAAAGAATAAGACTTCAAATAAAGGAGAAGCACTCAATACAATTATTAACTGGAAGAACACTACAAACAACGCTTACGATGGTGAGAAGCTTCACCTTATGTACCTAGATGAAGCGGGTAAATGGGAAAAGCCAACAGACATTAGAGAGGCTTGGCGAATTGAACGTACTTGTCTCATTGTAGGTCGTAAGATTATCGGTAAATGCTTGATGGGTAGCACTGTAAACCCTATGGACAAAGGCGGTAATCAATATAAAGAGTTGTGGCGTGATTCCGATCCTAATGATAGAAATGCCAATGGAAGGACGAAGACAGGGTTATATAGACTTTTTATTCCTGCATACGAAGCACTTGAAGGGTTCTTTGACCAGTATGGAAACCCTATTGTGGAAGATCCTAATATGCCGATTAGAACGATTGATGGAGACTATGTCGATATTGGTGCAAAAACTTATCTCAAAAACGAAAGAGAAGCTCTAAAGCACGATGCAAGAGAGCTTAATGAATTTATTCGCCAGTTCCCATTCACCATTGATGAAGCGATGCGTGATTCTATTGAGGGTTCTACATTTAATATTGGTAAGATATACGAGCAAATAGAATTCAACAGAGAGCTTTACCCGAACCCTGTGGTACGAGGAAACTTTCAGTGGAAGGATGGTATGGCTGATAAACAAGTTATGTTTAGCCCAAACCCGCAGGGTAGGTGGCGGATTGCTTGGCTGCCTCCAGAGGAGCTTCAAAACAAGTACGTTACTAAGGGAAATAAAAAATATCCAGCTAATGATCATATTGGAGTCGGTGGGGTGGATAGCTATGACTTAGATTCTACAGTAGATAACAGGGGTTCTAAGGGTGCTTGCCATATGTATAATAAGTTTAGTATGGCTGCTCCGGCAAATATGTTTGTTGCTGAATACGCTTCACGCCCACCACTAGCTAGAATCTTCTATGAAGATGTGCTTATGGCTGCTGTATTTTATGGGTATCCGTTGTTAATTGAAAACAACAAGTACGGCATCGTAAGATACTTTGAATCAAGGGGTTACGAGGAGTATGTAATGAAGAGACCGGAGCATCTCAAAACACCTGGATCTCAGAATGTAAAGACTCGTGGTATTCCATCTAACTCGCAAGATGTCATACAGGCTCACGCCCACGCTATTGAGGCATATGTTGAAGAACACGTAGGCATTAACAATGAATCAGGAGAGATGGGCAAAATGTACTTTGATAGGACATTAGAGGACTGGATTGGATATAAAATAGATAACCGAACCAAATTTGACCTTACCATTAGCGCAGGCTTAGCGCTACTTGCCGCTCAACGTGTTAAGAAAGAAAAGAAATTATCTTCATTTGATGATAAGAAGTTTTTCCGTAGATACACTAATGAGATAAGACGCTGAAACGCAGTACTTTAATTTTGTATCTTTGCGAGGAAGTATTTTGCGAAAGGCTATATGTACAACGAAAACAACGATAAAGGGAAGTATGGTAATTTCCCCGATCCATTTGCACAAAATAGAATTAAGGCATCTGTTCCTTACGGACTGAAATATGCCAAAGCCATTGAAAAACAATGGGGTCATTCTGATGATGAACGCAGTTTATTTAGACGAAGATTAAAAGACTTTGAAACTAACCGTGATTACGCAAATGGTACGCAAGACACTTCTATCTACAAGCAGATTCTTAACTCTTTGGACCCCAATAGTGGAGACGGTACTTTGCTTAATTTGGACTGGTCGCCTGTACCTATCGTACCTAAATTCGTAAAGATTGTTGTAAATAACATTCTCTCTAGAAAACCGTATCCAAATGTTACTGCCATTGATCCGCTCTCGCAGTCTGAAAAAGACCAGAAGCGGGCAGAGCAAATGTTCAAAGTAAAGAACAAAGAACTAATTAATCAGCTAAACAGTCTAGGAGTCAATACCGGTATGGATACACAAGACATACCAGAAACTCCAGAGGAAGCTGAAATCTTTATGGATTCCAATGTGAAGACAGCTGCAGAAATTGCAGCTCAAGTTGGAACCAATATGACGCTAGAGTGGAACGATTTTGATCAGCGTGTATATCGTAGAGTAGTAACAGATTTAGTTACTTGCGGTATGGGTGTTGTTAAAAGAAATAACGACCCAAACTATGGAATTACAGAAGAGTACATCGATCCAGCATACTTCTTCCATAGCTACACCGAAGACCCTACATTTAGCGACCTTATATACGCAGGGCACATCAAGAAGATTAGCATCTCAGAGCTTAAACGTATTGCTCGTGATAGCTTTACAGAAGAGCAATATGAAAAGATCGCTCAGAAGGTAAAAAGTAAATATCAAAACCGTGCTGATAAGCTTTCTTATAAATACTACGATGCTACGCTAGATAGAACGACATATGGATACGATGAATTCATTGTAGAAGTTATGGACTTTGAATTCCTTTCTGTAGACGATATGATGTTTGAAGAGAAGGAATCTCGTTTTGGGAACACTAACTTCTACTACAAAGGATTTGAGTATTCTCCTCCTAAGGAATCTGTATTCGACAGAAAGCCTAAAGCGATGAACATCGCAACTGTTTACGGTGGTAGCTTTATCATCGGTACAGATTATATGTTCGGATATGGGCTAAAGAATAATATACCTAGAAACGTACACGACTTAACAAAGGCACGTTTGTCTTATTCTGTGGTTTCAACAAACCTACGTAGAATGATGCCTAAGTCATTGGTTGGATCTGTTATTGGCTTTGCCGATCAACTCCAGCTTTCTCACCTTAAACTACAACAAGCAATCGCAAAGGCTAAGCCTGATGGATTGATTGTAGATATCGAAGGTCTAGAAAACGTACAGCTAGGACGTGGAGGAGAACTACAACCATTAGATATTCAGGACATCTATGAACAGACTGGGGTCTTTTATTACAGATCTAAAAACCCGGAGGGTGGATTTCAAAACCCTCCAGTTAGGTCTTTGGATAATAGCATTCGCAATATCAATGAGCTTATTGCTATCTACAACCATAATCTCCGCCTTATCCGTGATACAACAGGTATTAACGAAGTAATGGACGGAACGTCTCCTAAGGGAGAGCAATTAGTTGGTGTGCGTCAGCAAGCTATCGCAGCTGGTAATAACGCTATCTACGACATTACAAATGCATCAATGTATCTATATTCTAAGATATGTGAAGACATTGTCAAATGTTTGCAGATCATACCAGTGAACTCGGTTCTTTATCAGATTTATACAAAAGCTATTGGTAAAACCAATATGCAAGTACTGTCTTCATTCGGAGACTTGCCTATGTATAACTTCGGCATTAAAGTGCAAACCGAAATGGATGAGACTGAAAAAGCTTATCTAGAGCAAAACATTCAGGTTGCATTGGCTCAAAAGGAAATCGATTTAGAAGATGCAATTGCTATTCGTCAACTAAAAGACGTAGATCAAGCAGAGCGTTTGTTGATTATCAGACGTAAAAAGCGTATGAGAATGCAACAGGAAATTGCACAGCAAAATTCTCAAATGCAAGCTCAAATGAATCAGCAGACAGCTCAGGCTACATCTCAGGCGAAGATGCAGGAAATCCAAGCTCAGACACAATCTAAGCTGGCTGAAATTCAGGCAGATGCTCAAGCAAAAGCTCAGCTACTACAATTAGAATATCAACTCAAGGGTCAGTTAGAATCTATTAAAGGCTCTATTGATATGCAAGAGCGCCAAGAAGACCGAGCTTTCAGACAGGGTCTTGAGATGAGAAAAGAAGATAGAAAAGACGACAGAACAGAGAAGCAAGCTGCTCAGCAGTCTAAGATGATTTCTCAGCGTCAAGGTAAGCGTGGAGAGCTAGAAGAGCCAGGAAACGATATGCTTGACCAACTTATTGGTAATCAATGATTTAGTAAATTTGCAATATGGCAACCAGCGTAAACTTAGACATAGCATCAAGAGTAGACATCACCTGTCGCAAGGGGGATACATTCACACTAGAACTTACATTCAAAGACGAAGACGGTGAAGTCATTGACTTATCAACTGGATACGACTGGGTGATGCAGGTTCGTGAATCTGACACCTCAGCAACAGCTGCATTAAGTGGAGATTCTGATGATGAAAACGACAACGACTTCGGTTTTGTTAGTGATGCAAATGGTGTACTTACAATTACCTCACCAGCCTCTATTATGGCTACTATTGATGGAGGTATCTACGTTTACGATTTACAGTCCGTTCAAGGTTCAACTATTGTGACTTGGATGTATGGAGTGTTTAACGTAAACGAAGACGTAAGTGAGTAATATTATACAAGTACAAAGTGGCGCTAGTATAAGCGTTTCAGTAAAACAAACAGGATACAACAAGTCAACTGTTGTAAATCAACCTGTTCAAAATACTATTTCCATTCGTGGCTTAAAAGGCGGTGGTGATTTGAGTTATGTACATACTCAAGCCACCCCTGCTTCTGTATGGAATATAACCCATAGTTTGATTAAGAAGCCTGCTGTCACTATTATAGATGAAGAAGGCTATGAGGTAGAGGCTGATGTCCAGCACTTATCGGATAACGCAGTAACAATAACATTCAGTGAGCCGTTTGCAGGAACTGCCCACTTCAACTAATACAACAGATGGCTAAAAAGTTCTACACCGACATAAACCTTCTCAAGAACGAGCTACAGAATGCTGCTATTCAGAACTTAGCGGAAGCTCCTACTGATCCTGTTGAAGGTCAGATATACTACGATACTGTAGATGATGAGATCAAGTATTGGAACGGAACGAACTGGATTACTGTTGGTACTACAGGTAGTGAAGAGGGAGAAGGTATTACCATTACTGCGGACAATACAGACCCAGACTTTGGAGACATTGAAATCTCTATTAGAAATGCTGCAAACCTTACTGACGATACAGTAAGCAAGTGGGATGATACTAATGCTCAATTTGTAGACAGCGTCATTACTAGCACTGGTGCAAACGTAGGTATCAATAACGATGCACCAACTGTTGCGCTTGATGTAATAGGAGACGCTATCTTCTCAGGGAACTCAACATTCCTAGGTGGAGATTACATTGTACGACAGCTGCCATCATTCAGTATGGGCGGGAGTGGTATTGATGACGAATACCTTGTTATCTGTAAGCAAGTGGTGGCTATTCCATCGGAAGAAGAATTAGAGGAAGGCGAAAGTCAATCAGACTACTATCAGGATGCTACAGGTGTTACAGGTAGGATATACTTCTCACGAGGAAGCGCAGGGTCTTTCAATAACAACGGATATATAGATATTGTCGCTCAAGTATCTAAAGACTCAGGTAACGTAAACAACTTTGACCTCAGCGAATTTAAGATTGTGGGGGACAGCTTGTTCTTCACGCAGATTGAGGAGATTGACATTGATGGTGTCAAGTATCTTGCGCTAAAAGCTAGACCTAGCGGTGGGGGTTCTGTAAACCACTTCTTCTTTGTTGGTAACCTAAGTGATGACGGTGCAGACACCAACATCTTAACACGTGTACGTGCATCAGATGAAACTGTTACTGTTACTGACCCACAGCCTGCTGGATTTCCTATTACACCATACATCCGTCAGAATGAGAACGGCTACACAGGTATCAACAGAACTGCCCCTATTTACTGGTTAGACATTGATGCCGACAACATTAGAGTTGGATTACATACCATTGGCTCTGGTGCAGCAACACAGAAAGATAATATAGCCATTGGTGAAGGTGCTATGGCAGCTAATGCTGGAGACGGCTCTTTAGCGCTTGGTAAAAACTCATTGAATGTATCTACTGGACTGGCTGTTGTTGGTCTTGGTGAGGATACATTACGATACTCCCCTGACGCTTCTTATGCATTATCTGTAGGTACAGCTGCGGGGATGCGAGACAACGGAAGCCAGAACGTATTTGTTGGACCGTATGCTGGTCCATACTACACAGAGCTTACAGGAGGATACAACACTATTATAGGTACTCTTGCTGGAACCAACATAGAGGGTGCAGCAGAGCGAAATGTAGGTTTAGGTCAATCAGCTTTAGGTGACCTAACTACTGGTGTAAGAAACACAGCTATAGGTCAGCAAGCACTACCGACTCTAACTACGGGTTCAAGAAACATAGCCATTGGACAGGGTGCTGGTAATCTAATCACCACTGGTAGCGACAACATCTTAATCGGTAACCTAGAAACAGGTATTGAGACAGGTAGCTACAACGTTATCATTGGTAAGATTAGTGGATTAGATGCTGATTTAGCAAACACCATTCTCTTTGCAGACGGAGAGAGCAATGAGCGTATGCGTGTTGACTCTACAGGTAATGTAGGTATCGGTACAACAACTCCAAGTGATAAGCTTGATGTAGACGGTAATATCGTTATTGGTGACAAGTCTGCTACAAGCGATGTTAAGGTTATCTTCTATGACCAGGATGCTACAGGTGATGAGCTAACTAGAGCGAGCATCACGTACAACAACTCGTCTGATAAGATGACATTTAGATCTAGGAATCAAGATGTTATTACTATAGACGATGGCAATGTAGGGATTAATAAAGCAGCTCCAGTAGCTGTATTAGACATTACAGGATCTTATGCTGACAACGCTGTAAGAATTCAAAATACAGACGCTAGCTCCTATTCCTCTATTGGATTTATAGAAAGCTCAGGTACTTTAAAGGCAGCTGTCGGTGTGGGTAATTCATCAGCACCGTCTCCATATGCAGATAACGCATATTTGTACACCGTTAGTGGATCGGACTTTGTTATAGCAACAGGAACCTCTGAGAAGGCGAGAGTTACATCAGATGGTAAAGTAGGTATTGGTACTACTGATCCTATTTCTTTATTACAAGTTGGAACTAATCTTGCTCCTGATGGTGTTGCTTATATAGGTGATTATGACTCACAATTTGCAACTAACTTTTTCTATAGGAATCAAACATCAGCACAATCTACTGTTCCAGTAATGCTGGTAAGACAAACAAACGATGATGATGACCAACCCGTTTTAGTTTTAGACCAAGATGGTACGGGTGATATATTTCAAGCGTTTTCAGATACTAGTCAAGTATTTACAATCAATTCTACCGGCAACGTAGGTATCGGTACTACCAGTCCATCGTATAAGTTACAGGTAGAAGGAGGTCAGTCATTTTTTGATAGTGCTAGATTTGGAACTACAGGTGGGGATAGAATTGTAATATCAAATAGAGCTGCTAATGTAATGGCTGTTCAATCCTTTTCTTCAGAACTGTTCTTATCTTCATCATACAATGGGATATCATTTGAAGGAAGCGGTGCAAATGTTCTTATGAAGCTTACTGATGATGGTAATTTAGGTATTGGTACAACTAGCCCAATAGCAAAACTTTCTGTTTTATCAGCTAGTACTGGATATTCTTCGGATTCTCAAATTAAGATTTCTGACGGTTCAACTAGTTATTATGGGGGATTAAGTTTTGATGATGCAGGTTTAACAAGACTATCTGTTCGTAATTCCTATGATGGAACAGGCTCAATAATAGGATTTGGATTTGGAGGTAGCGCTGATAAAGTTCAAATCATCAACGGAACAGGACTAATAGTAAATGAAGGTAACGTTGGTATTGGTATAACTTCACCGCTTCAAAAGCTACACGTTACCGGATCCTCTGTTATCGCAGATGGAGCCGCTGTAGTTGACCCTGATGTAAAAGGCAATACAGTAGTATCTGGTAAGATAGTAGATGGTAGCGGCTGGGGCGTAGATTCCGGTATTGGTGGTAGAGCAGCAGGAACTGGAGATACTTGGGCTATTGGGCATAACGGTAACAGCCTCTATATGGCTATTGGTGATGGGGCTAATGCAAATAGTCTTTCAACATTCCTAAGAGCAGATTCAGATGGAACTATAGCTTTAGAAGGCTACGGAGCAGGTTACCTCAAGTCAGATGCTAATGGTAACATTACTGTAGATGCTGATACTATTGAGGATACTTTAGACTCGGTTACTACTAGAGGGAATACTACGACTAATAACATTACAGTAGGGAATATTACATCTACCTCTGGAGTTGTCATTATGGGACAAAATAAGATTGACGGAAGTTCTGACAATCTTAAAATAATGTCTGATTCTGAAAATGTAAGCGGCAGTTCTACTATTGAGTTTTCAGTTGATGGCTCTGAAAAGATGCGTATTGACAACAATGGTAACGTAGGTATTGGTACTACTAGTCCTTCTTACAAGCTAGAGGTACAAGGCGATTTCTATGTTAATGGAAGTAATGGTGCGTTAACAACAGCTAATTCTCAAAGTAATCTATACCTTCTTAATCTAACAAGAACATCAACATCTTTAATTACAGCAGGTAGTGTTGGTATCGGAACAGCTTCTCCATCAGCCAAACTTGAGATAAACAGCGATGCTACCCTACCTATAATTAGAGCTAGATATAATTCTACCTATTATACAGATTATGATTCTAATGGAATCAACTTTGTAGGTTCTGGTCAAAATTTTGACATCAGGGATAACGGTACTACTTTGCTTTATTTAAAGTCTGGCGGTAACGTAGGTATTGGTACTGCTTCCCCATCAGAAAAACTTCACGTTGTAGGCAATGTCCGCATTGAAGGTGACCTTACAGTCAACGGATCATACACACAGATTGATACAGATGTAAACACTACAGAGCAGTGGAACGTAACCAACGATGGTACTGGTCCAGCTGTAACTATTAATCAGACAGGGGCGCAGGACATTATGGATGTCCAAGACGATGGCACTAGTGTGTTCTACATTCAAGACGGTGGTAATGTTGGTATTGGGACTACAGACCCGACTAGTAAACTCCACGTAAACATCCCAGGCAATACTGTTGCTTTTAGAGCTAGCAGGAATGACGGTACTGACGGAGATTTAGAGATAAGCTTTGGTAGCGCATTAACAGCTTATAACTCAAAAGCTAGTGGTCATAGATGGCTTGAAAACGGGTCTGAAAAAATGCGTTTAAATGGCGGTAAACTAGGTATTGGAACTGCTAGTCCACTCGTTGAATTAGATGTAAGAGGTACTACAATTATAACTAACCAAAGTGGTTCTAATTATAACGAAAATCTCCGCTTACCTCAAGCAACTTCTGGATATGCTTCTATAGCCTTGGGAGGCACAATAGCATCTGGCGGAACATCATCAGCACAGTGGACAATTTTAAAATATCCTACTAGTAATAATTTTGCTATTAGGAATAACAACTCTGATTTACTATATATACAGACAGGTGGTAATGTAGGTATTGGTATTACCAATCCAAATTCCAAGCTTCACGTTTCAGACTCTACAGATATTTCTATGAGCAGCGGGGCTGCAGGTCAATTTGCAATTGAAGGTAATGGATACACAGGAGCTATTGCGTTAGACGCAACAGCTATGCATATATACCATAACTCCTCAAACAGAGCTTTGGTATTAGGTACTAATGAGACCGCTGCAATAACAATACATAAAAGTAATCAGAGTTTAGATTTTAATGCTTACGGTTCAGGTACATTCACAGGCACAGCTGCATATGCATTAGCTGTAGATAGTAGCGGAAACGTCATTGAAACGTCTGTACAAGGATCTCCTACAGGTGGTAGCGGTACTGGAAACTACTTGGCTAAGTGGGAAACTTCAAGTACGCTAACAGATTCCCCTATCTATGATAATGGGAACAACATCGGTATTGGTACTACATCGCCTAATTCAAAACTTCACGTTAATGGAAATGTAACCATTGGAAGTGTAGGAACGACAGCTCCTCAAGAACCGTTAATGGTTAAAACTTCTACAGAAGGATATTTCCCGGGTATAAAGATAGAAAACTACAATAGCGAGACTGGTCTATATATCCAAAACATTGATGGATACAATTCTGGTATTGGTACGGGTAGATATTACAACTCTGGATTTTGGAGATCTGATTTAGCATCACCGACATCTGTAAGATTTGATCAGGGGGTAATAAGGTTTTATGCACAATCAGGGGTTACCGCAGACGCTAATTATACGCCATCTGAAAGAATGCGTATTGCTGCTGATGGTAAAGTTGGTATTGGGACTACTAGTCCGCAAACTGAACTCCACGTAAAAGGAAATAATGGATGGGGTGAAGTAAGAATTGAAGGACAAACTTTTGCTAGTGGACACGGGGCTTCTTTAGAGTTTTACTCTGAAGGAACAGCTTTAGCAGATATCTACTCAAGTACTGATAAGCACTTGTACTTTAGGACAAACGGTACTACAGAACGTATGCGTATTACCGCTAGCGGTGATGTAGGTATTGGGACTACTAGTCCGACACAGAAGCTTGATGTTGCAGGAGGAGATATTATACTATCTTCAAACGCCACATACATAATTTCAAAAGATGCAAGTGGCAACACTCCGAGGATGTTCGGAATAAATCCTTCTAACAACACTTACATTGGACCTATAGATCCTTATGCTGGCGGTTCTATATTTTATGGTGTTTCTGCAAACGTATCTTCCCAAACGTTTTATACTGGAGCTAGTGCAAGACTTCATATTAATAGTACAGGTAATGTTGGCATAGGCTCTGTAACACCGAATAACTTCGGATTCTTAGAAAGGGTACTACACATCTCAGCAGGAAGCGCTTCATCTACCACACTACAACAAGCAGGTCTTGTTATTCAAGGTAGTTCAGACGCAGACGATGCAACAGATTTTGGATACCTAGCCTTTACTAACTATCAATCTACATTAGCAAACAACAGGGTAGCCGAGATTAGAGCCTTACGTGGCGGTACTGTAGACAAAGGCGAGCTAACCTTCTTTACAGCTGATGGCTCTGCTGTACTTGAACGAATGCGTATCACTTCAGGAGGCAACGTTGGTATCGGGACTACTAGTCCTAGTCATAAATTACACGTTGTTGGTGGAAATATATTTGGTTCTAGTAATGTTCTAGCTGCTAATAACGTATATGCTGCTGGTCCTAATGGTTTTGTTTTTGGGTCATCCACTTCGGAAGGTGAATATATATACAGGTCTGGAGATGATATTAGAGTCTATGCCAATGGAGGTGATAGATTAACAATATT
>Ga0208019_1000202_pt1 | contig 33083 bp, 33 predicted proteins | sample CB_VirMetaG_5_FD_184540 | JGI IMG/M metagenome (GOLD analysis project Ga0208019, IMG submission 184540) | Freshwater to marine saline gradient viral communities from Chesapeake Bay - CB_1508_1D Viral MetaG (SPAdes) (version 4) | ecosystem: Environmental > Aquatic > Marine > Coastal | place: USA... | reverse complement strand
ACGAAATGGTCTGGAGTCGTGCTAAAACTACAACACGTGGCGGCAAAGCAAAACTAAAATGGCGTTGTACTTCTGGTAAGCGTAAAGGACGTATTGTTCCTTCTGTTTCAGATTGCGACAAACCAATCAACGTAGCCAAGCGTGAAAAAATGAAGCGCACAAGGGCACAAACTTACAAACAACAAGCCCGCAGAAGCGAGCGTTCTAAACGTATCAACACAGCAAGCAGACTGATTCGTGCGCTAAACAAAGCACGCAAAGGTTGACAAAAATCTAAACCTCTACTATAATAACTAGTATGGACATAATGCTAGATATTGAAACGCTTGGATCCGCACCCGACTCTGTAATCTTAAACATTGCAGCATGTGCGTTTGATCCATTCTCTGATACAATATATGATCAACACGCAATGTATCGTCGCATCGATACCGAATGTCAAGATGATCGCAGCATTGACGATCTAACTGTTGAATGGTGGGCGAAACAAGGTCCACTGGCACAAGAAGAAGCGTTTGGCGAAGCAGATCGTGTTCTACTAAAAGATGCATTAGAAGAACTCAAAGGACTAATGTGGCATGCTGAGCGCATTTGGGCCAATGGTATTGCATTTGATATGACCATTATTGAACATGCATTTAAGAGTTATGGAATGCCAATACCGTGGCAATACTATAAAGTAATGGATGCTCGTACCGTATATAAAATGAGCCCTGATCGTGAAAAACTAGGCAACAGTCACCATGCTTTTGAAGATGTTATTCTACAGATTGGGCTGTTACAGCGCACGTTTAAAAAACTAAACGTTAAAAGTCTTGCGTAAGATCGCCTTGCTTCCAAGGTAAATCTTGCTTATCAATATCCACCACACAATTTAAACAAACGCTACGTAGATTTGTAATAGTAGCATCGTTTAAATCCCCGTTGATGTGAAACACAACTATTTGTGAAGGATACTTTGCACGGAATCCACATCTATCACAAACTGCCTTCTGCTTATATCCTTTTTGCCGCCAGCGAGGAACGTAAGGCTTTTTACGCTTGCCGTTGCACTTGTTACATTTAGATCTGTAGAAAGTTTTACCTTCTTTTTTGTAATTTATAGCACAAGGTTGCTTTTTGCACTCAGAACATAGCGGTCTTTCCATACAGATACTTATACACAGGCCTTTGAAAGGTCTTTATAAACCGCTGATTTATGGTGAAACTAATAAATAGATATAACAACATATTAATGAGGAAATCAATATGGCACTAGTTTCACCAGGCGTAGAAGTCTCAATTATCGATGAGAGCGCATACCGTTCGTCTGCTACCAACAGCGTACCATTTATTCTAATTGCTACAGCACAGAATAAAGTTAACGCAGCAGGAACAGGCGTTGCAGCAGGCACATTGGCTTCAAACGCTAACGCTACTTATTTAATCACAAGTCAAAGAGAACTTGTGAACACTTTTGGTAATCCATTCTTTTATAATACAACCGCAGGTACTCCAATTAACGGTTATGAATTAAACGAGTATGGCTTATTAGCTGCTTATTCAGTTTTGGGTGTTAGCAACCGTGCTTATGTACAGCGTGTTGATGTTGACCTAGCTGAACTAGCTGCTAGTTTAACTCGACCAACTGGTAGCCCAGATAATGGCACTTGGTGGTTAGACACAGTTTCGACAACTTGGGGTATTTTTGAATGGAGCTCAACAACCGGCGCATTCACTAATAAAGTACCACTAGTTATTACTAATGCTAGCGATTTAGATTCTGGCATTCCTAAAGACAGTTTAGGAACAATTGGTAGTTACGCTGTTGTTGCAACAAATGTAAACAATCCAATTTACCGCAAGAATTTAAGTAATGATTGGGTATTAATTGGTTCAGATGATTGGAAAGCAAGTTTAAACACTATTTTAGGTTCTACTACATCGCCAACGGTTACTAACGGTAATAGCATTGTTATTAACGGTACCACAATTAGTTTAACTGGCACAACACTTGCAAGTGTTGTTAGTGATATCAATGGTGCTGCAATTACAGGTGTTACCGCATCCGCAGTTAGCAGCAAGCTAGCTATTCATGTTGAATCTGGCGCAGGCGACGATTTAAGTTCTGAAGACATTAGTGTTACTATTGCAAATGGTTCAGGTACTCCGTTGGCTGATTTAGGTATTACTGCAGGTACATATTATGCTCCTGTATTACAACAATCAGCACACACTTCTATTCCGCGTTGGAGAAGCACTGATACTACTCCGCGTCCAACGGGAAGTGTATGGGTTAAAACAACTAATGTTAATTTAGGTACTAGCCTAAGCGTTAAGAAATACGATAGCACACTTGGTAGTTTTGTATCGCAGAGTTGCTCGGTTTATGCAAACGACGAAACTGCAAACTATAACTTAGATCCAAGCAACGGCGGCAGTGCGTTAGCTGTTGGTTCAACATATGCACGTTATGATATCAGCGATAACAATACTGCTACATTAAAATTATTCCAGCGTCAAGCAAGTGGTTCTACCGCAATTGTTGGTAATACAACTACTCCATCATTTACTAGCGGGGAAACATTTACTATTAGCGCAAGCAGTAAAGGTAGTGCTACAATGAGTGCTCCGTTAACAGCTACATTAGCTGGCACTGGCGCAGCAGATTTTGTTGCAGCATTCCTAGCAGCAGGTGTTGCAAATACTACAGCAGAAGTACTAACAACAGGTGCTATTCGTATTACTCATACACAAGGTGGTGTTATTCACTTAGAAGATACATCAGGTACTCCTGTTGCAGATGCTGGATTTGCTACATCTGTTGACGGTGTAACTGCTCGCTTAATTGATGGTACAGCAGAAGGTGTTATTCTAAGCAACTGGATCCCACTAGAGAATCCAGACGGTTCAGGTTACTCTGCTAATAGTACAGCACCAGGTCAAGACCCAGCGGACGGTACATATTGGTATTACAGTACAATTAATGAAGTTGACATTATGGTTCATGATGGTAGTAACTGGAAAGGTTATCTAACTGTTAGCAACGATGTTCGCGGTTTTGACCTAACTGATACAGATCCTGCAGGCCCACAAGTTGGCGCTACAGCACCAACTACACAAAGCGATGCTACAGCACTTGCTTACGGCGACTTATGGATTGATACATCAGATTTAGAAAACTACCCAATGATTAAGCGTTGGGAAGCAGTTGACGGTGTTGATCAATGGGTAACGATTGATAATACGGATAGCACAACTGAGAATGGCGTTGTATTTGCAGATGCACGCTGGGGTACAGCAGGTACAGTTGATCCTATTACTGACAGCGTTCCAACAATTTCTAGCTTGCTCTCTAGTAACTACTTAGATTTAGATGCTCCAGAAGCTGCTAACTATCCAGCAGGTACGTTGTTGTTTAACACTCGTCGCAGTGGTTACAATGTTAAGCAGTTTGTGTTAAATCACTTTAATGCAACTGATTATCCAGGTGAAACATTACCAACAGAAAAGAATGCGTGGGTAACCGCATCTGGCAATAAGAACGACGGTAGCCCATATATGGGACGTCAAGCACAGCGTCGTATTGTTACACGTGCTCTAGCAAGTGGTATTGATGCCAACACAGAAATTCGTGAAGAACAACGTGTGTTTAACTTAATTGCTGCTCCTGGTTATCCAGAATTGATTTCAAACCTGGTTGCATTAAACAACGATCGTAATCAAACTGGTTTTGTAGTTGGCGACACTCCGCTACGATTAGACGATAGCGGCGCTAGCTTAATTGACTGGGCTACAAATAATTCAGGTACCGGACTAAGCACAGCAGACGGATTAACAACAACTGACAACTATTTAGGTGTTTTCTATCCAAGCGGACAAACAAACGATTTAAGTGGCAATACAGTGGTTGTTCCGCCAAGTCATATGATGTTACGCACATTAATCCGCAATGACGAAATTGGTTATCCATGGCTAGCACCAGCAGGTACACGCCGTGGTACAATTGATAATGTTAGTGCATTAGGTTATGTAAATGCGCAAACAGGTTCGTTTGTACAAATTGCAAACCGTTCAAGCGTTCGTGATACACTATACGAAAACAATGTTAACCCACTAACCTTTATTCCAGGCACTGGTCTAGTTAACTATGGTAATAAGACTACACAAAGTGGTACAGCATTAGATCGTATTAACGTGGCACGTTTAGTAGCGTTTGTTCGTAATCAAGTTGAATCAATTGCTAAAGGATTCATCTTTGAACCAAATGACAAACTAACACGTGATGAAATTAAGAATCAGATCGAAGGCTTAATGAACGATCTAATCGCAAAACGTGGTATCTACGATTATCTAGTTGTGTGTGATGAATCAAATAACACAGCAGCACGAATTGATCGTAATGAACTATACGTTGACATTGCTATTGAACCAGTTAAGGCTGTGGAATACGTTTACATTCCAGTACGTATTAAGAACACTGGCTCAATCGCAGCAGGTTTATAATAGAATAAACTATTATAATAATTTAAGGGGGTCAATTAAGACCCCCTTTTTTTGACTCCGGGTTCTGGATAAATAATAGCATATACTTTAATTAGGAGAAACAAAAATGGCGGTTTCATCATTAACTAGAATGACAGTACCTTTAGCGAGTGACCAATCAAGCTCGACTCAAGGTCTATTAATGCCAAAGCTAAAATATCGCTTTCGCATTATTTTTGAAAACTTTGGTGTAAGCACACCACGTACAGAACTAACCAAACAAGTAATTGACTTTGCTCGCCCAAGCGTAAGTTTTGATGATATGACAATTGATATCTATAACTCAAAAGTACGTTTAGCTGGCAAGCATACTTGGGATGACACTACAGTTAACTTACGTGACGATGCTGCAGGTAATGTTAGTAAGCTAGTTGGCGAACAACTACAAAAGCAATTTGACTTTATGGAAATGAGTTCAGCAAGTTCTGGTATTGACTACAAGTTTATTACACGTTGCGAAATCTTAGATGGCGGCAATGGCGCAAATGAACCGACTGTACTAGAGACCTGGGAACTTTACGGTTGTTATTTAACCAGTGTTAACTACAACGATTTAGCATATAGCGATAGTGCTCCTGTTACTATGGGATTAAACATTCGCTTTGATAATGCATTACAAACTCCTCTTGATTCAGGCGTTGGTACAGCGATAGGACGTACACTAGGTTCAGTAGTAACTGGCTAATAAGCAATGGGATTTGGTAGCACACTTAGTAATTTACTAAGTGGTTTTGGCGATGGTCTTACACAAGGACTGTTTGGCAGCGACTACTTAAAGGATTACAAACACGCAAGCAAAACGTTCTTATCGGACGGATATGCGCTTGCACCGCAAACCAAATACCTATTCCATGTTTATTTTACAATAAACACTGATGTGATTCCTGGTTTAGCTCAAGCACTAGGAACCTCGGCAACTGATAGGGCTACTATCGGCATGATGGTCAAAACCGCCGACCTTCCGCGGTTCAATATTGATGTTGCTGAGCTGAACCAGTACAATCGCAAACGTTACGTACAAACTAAGTTAAATTACGAGCCTGTTAATATTTCTTTTCACGACGACGGTAGTGATTTAACTCGCAGCATGTGGTATAACTATTATACCTATTATTTTTCTGATGCAAAACACAGCTACGATGGAGTTGGCACTGACACAAGTACTGGTTTGGGCAACGGTATATTTGATTATAATCGCAGAGATATTTACGATAATTTGCGCAATGTAAACGAATGGGGATATCAAGGAACTGGACCAACTGATTACAAACCAAATTTCTTCAAGGACATTAAAATTTATGGACTTAATAGAGGAAACTTTGTACAGTATACATTAATAAATCCAATGATCACTAATTGGGCGCATGATCAGTTTGACTACAGTCAAGGTGGCGGCACAATGACTAATCAAATGACCATTAAATACGAAACTGTCAAATATCAACGCGGTCAAGTTAAAGGTGGAGCAGTGCGTGGATTTGGTGAAGGTTCTATGTATGATACTGAACCGAGTAAATTATCTAAACCAGGCAGCACAGAAACTATTTTTGGCGCAGGCGGATTATTGGATGCTGGTGCAGATGTTATCAGCGACCTACAAAATGGAAATGTTCTTGGAGCATTGCTAACTGCTGGAACAGCTTATAACACATATAAAGATTCTGACCTTGGCAGCATGCTTGCTGAAGAAGGTGTTGGCCAATTAGCATTGGCAACTACAGCAGTATTAACTAATCAAAATGTACAAAATTCAATTAGTAATTTTATTTTTCCCAAAGCCGAAGGCGCAACTAATAATTTACCACTAGGGTCTGGAACTACAGTAAGTAATAGTGGATTTACTAGTGCAACAAACTGGACTAACCCAAACACAGGTTCAACGTTTGTTAGCACATCTGCATCATCAGCAGCAACTAATCCAATAGCTAAACCTTGGGTAAATCCAAATTTACCAGCAACAGACCCAAGCCTAAAACCAGGTACCCAACAGTCTGATGTATCGAGTAACGGAAGCAACGTAAATTATTATTGGGAAGAATAATGGCAACTGTAAATATTGAACGAACCACAACCACAACTAAAATTTATGACAAATTTTATAATGTAGAACTTGTAGTTAGTACATCCGAATACGATCTTACAGTGTCATTTTTTAAAAAAATGATGACAGACCCTGTACTAGCAGAACAATTTGCTGCTAATATTTTTCAAATTGCCAAAGACACTGGTGTTTCTGTACAGACTTACCTTGAGAATCTCCAAGGTCAAAATGAAATGCAATTAACAATGAGTATGGCCTACTATCTAAATAGTACACGTTCAAATTCAACATTATTAGGTGTTGGACAAGTTATTACACCAGACTATTACGCTGCGAGAAACGTAGCAATCTAAAATGGCTAAACCTAAATTCTCACAAGGAGTTTATGAAGTTCGGAACGCTAACAAGTATGTTGGTAAAGGCAAACCTCGTTATCGTAGTTCGTGGGAACTTTCTTTTATGAACTTTTTAGATAACAACGAACATATAATGCAGTGGGCAAGCGAAAGTATTAGTATTCCGTACAGACATCCTCTAACAGGCAAACAAACAATTTATGTGCCTGATTTTTTAGTAATTTATAGAGATAAAAATGGCAAGCAGCGAGCAGAGTTAGTAGAAATTAAACCGTCTGGACAAAGCATGCTCACCGAAAAACAAAATCCACAACAACGTGCTACAGTAGCAGTTAATTACGCCAAATGGGAAGCTGCACAACATTGGTGTAAGCGTCAAGGAATAACTTTTAGAGTTATTACAGAAAAAGATATGTTTCATCAAGGAAAGAGCCGCTAAATATCTTTATGTCACAAAAACTAGAAGAACTATTTAATCTACCTCCCTCCTCATCTGATGAAGAAGTAGACATTGTTGACGAACCTGAAGAGTCATTTGGTATTCCACAAACCTATGAAGGATATACCAATCTAGAAAAGATTGATGCTGCACTTCCTGCTGTTAAGAATCTTGAAGCATCTGATAAAGAAATGGATCAACTTGCTGAAACAGCAATGAAGACGTACCAAGATCTAGTTGACCTAGGTATGAATGTTGAAGCAAGATTCAGCTCAGAAATCTTTAGTGTAGCAAGTTCGTTGCTTGGGCACGCTATTACTGCTAAAACTGCTAAGATGAACAAGAAACTTAAAATGATTGATTTACAATTAAAGAAGGCAAAACTTGATGCTGATAGAGGCGATAACGAAGGCGGTGCAACAGCAACTGGTCATGTTCTTGATAGAAACGAACTTCTTGACAAACTATTGAATCCAAATAAGAACAACGACGCATAAATATACTTAACTCAGGAGTTAAGTAAATGCGCTCGCTAACAGAATTTTTAACAGAATCTAAAAAGAACTACGAATATCGCGTCAAAATTGCAGGCGACTGTCCTAAAGAACACGTCGATGCACTAAAGAAACTTTTTGCTAAATTTAACATGGTTAGTATGTCTGACATGAAAACTACACCTGTTATGAAATGTCCATATGATTTTCCAGGCTTAGAAAATGAGTCTGTAAACATTTTTGACGTAGTTTTTGAATATCCAGCAAGCACAGGACAACTAGCAGAACTAATGCAAAAATTAGGTATTGCTGAAAATCGCATTGTAATCCTAGATCGTAGATTTAACGACAGCATGGATGCAGAAGTTGCTGCTAAAGAACACGAAGGCGCATTACTAGACGACCAAACACTCCCCGAACAAAACGCAGAACAAAAAGCAGCCGGCGCAGCATATGGTAATAGTTTTCAGAATGTGGTTGCAGATATGGAAAAGCGTGAGTACGAAATTGCAGGCGGCAAAACACCAAAAGCACAAACTACAAACGATCTTCCACAAGGCACAAAAAGTCCAGTAGGAAGTTAATATGAACGATATTTATAAAATTTTAGAAAGCATTCAAACTATAACCGAAGGGCCAGTAGATGATGAATATCAACAAGCAATTAAAAATTGCAAAGGTGATCTAAACTGCATCAAAGCAATAGAAAAACAGCATCCTTATCATAAAGGCGACGATGGGTTCGATGATTGGGATGACGATGATGATTTTGATTATAGTAGGTATAAGCCCGAAGACCCTAATGCTATGCCAACTGGTATTGATCACTTAGATAAAATGATGTTGCATGAGTTTGGGTATAAACCTTGGGTTCCGGCTGCTGGCGTTATTTTAAATGTAGCATTAGGGCCAGGAAGAAACTGGGCTAATACCTATCCAAGATCAGCTCTTCATCCGATGTATATGGTTGCATTAGAAATTGCTGAAAAATGGATTGATACCGCAAATGAAAAAAACGCAGTTAGCGTTAAAGCACAAGATGGAAAATCATATTGGGTTCCTAACACAGCCGAATCAGAAAAACTATTTAAGGTTTTATACAGACTCATGCCACCTGCTAGACGTTATTGGGATGAAGAAGGTTATAATATTTTTGATGACAAAAATATTAATGAAGTTGCTGCTACTGTGTTCAGCGACAGCAAAGGACATCATTTAAAAAATGCCGACGGCGAAGTTGTACAAAGTTTTGATAAAACACCAGAAGGCCTGCGTCAAGCACGTAATGCTCTATATGCAAATTATAATGTATTAAGCATGGAAAAACCTAAGGAAAGTACCATGAACGAATTTGAAGAAAAATTTAACACTGCTCTTAATGAGTCTTTAACAATCACCACAACCGCAGGCACCGACCAGCCTGATAATGTTAGCGTTAACGCCACAGACGAAGATGCACACACATTAGTTGCTATTCTAAAAGCAGCAGGTCTGCCATATAAAGAACAAGAAGCAAAAATTATTGCTGCTACACCGTGCGGCGAGCAAGTTGAAGAAGAATACGCTAATGAACCAGATGAGAAAAACATGAGTGTTGATTATATGGTTAATCAACTATCAGGTGGATTAGGCAAACAGCAAAAAATGTATCGCAAGGAATATCCAGGTGACAATGCTATGGCTGTTAACGAAGAAAACCTAATGCGTGGTCTTTGGGATTTATATAAAAAGGTATAAACATGACTGAAGCAGACATTCTTAAAAGATATCAAGACATCGTCTCCAGAGACTATATGCTAACGGAAAACCCATATAACGTTGTGGAAGGTTATGGTAGCAAACGCGAAGCACAAGCATATCTAGTTAGTGTATACAAAGAAAATGATTACGATATGTCCTATGAAGAATGGCTGGATGATATCCGCAGCGGTGGCTATTCACCTGCGCTAACACGAGCAGTCAATGCGATTGATGCTATCAAAGAAGCCATTGATGAAAAACGCTATCTTGTGAGTGTTGAAATGTACATGTACGCCAAAGACGACGAAGATGTACAAAAACAAGCACAGCGTTTTGCTGATCAACTAAAAGCCAAACACGACAACCAAGCAGTTGTTATGAGCATTTATGAACAACCGTTTGGCACGTTAGGTAATCGTAAATTATTTGATAAAAACGATTAATGAAAACTTTAAAAGATTACATTTATAATGCACAAAAACCACGCATCAACGATAGCGTGGTTATTAGTGTCAACGACGAATATGTAATTGAAAGTAAAATTACTAATCTAACTGATTGTATTACAGTCGTAATGGATCCAGTTACACGAGAAATTGTAAAACACGCAAAAGCAAATTCATTAACGGAAGGTTCTGTTGTTGACTTTGATCGCATCGGTCGTTACAGTGCATGGGGACGTGCATTATTACAAGTACTAAAGTGGTCTAACAACCCTCGTGTAATTGACAAACATACTACAGATAACGATATTGTTCTGATCATCCGTGATGATGTACTAAATCAAATACTAGAAAAAGAAGCACCAGGAATTACTTCTAATCAAATTGCTATGTATGCAAAAGCAATTCCAGAATTAGATTATCAGTGGGCACCAAAAAGTAAACAACACGTCATTACAATGCCGCGTGATTTAAAATTAGCCGCATTATCAAAACCAGAAAAAACAACCGAAAGTGAATTAACATTTGAAAACAATACATGGCATTTAAATTACTGGACCAGTAAACCAGTTAGTAAAATTGTATCTGAAATGAAACAACAAGCGAAAGAGATGATTTCTGAAACAAAAACAGGTAAAATGCCATTAAACTATTGGGAAGCAAATCCAGGTTCTGTATACACCGCAGACAAGTATTATGATATGTATCGTGCTAGCATGCTAATGGGTCGCTTATCCAATAAACATTCAAGCGAAGATTTTAGCGATATTGATGCGTATAGTTGGATTAACAATGCTCCTATGCTAGTAACATATACCCCTGAAGAACTTGAAATGGCAAAAGCAGCATTTAAGTTTATGGGAATTCCAATGAAGACTCATGTACCAATGGGTAGCGATGAGCCTGGTGCGGTCAATAAAGTTTCACCATTTAAACCATTTAAAGGTTACAAAGGCGCCCAACGCTGTTCTAAGTAAATGTTAATCTCAGAAGTGTTTCCTCCTCTGGGTAAAAGCGTAAAGTATAACTTTTACGATATCTTTGCCTTTGTGCGAATAGCGGATTCTGGAAAATTAAAAATATCACTACGCAGAGATAGACCAGCAGAAGTTAAAAAGTCTGGTGTCTATGTTTGGCATCATCCAGACTGGGGATATTTTTATGTAGGTATTGCCGCTGCCGACAACTTTACAGAACGCTGGAATAAACATATTCAAAAACTATTAGATAATTGTTCATCTGCTAAACAAATGAAAAATTGGAAAGCGTTTGCTGATCGTTTTAAAGCAGCAGGATATGGACTAGACGATTTCAAAGACATTACATTGCGTTTCTTTCCGGTAGCAAGTCGTACAGAATTTCCTGGCGAAGAAGCAGAGTTTAAAAAGTATTTGTCTGACATCGAAACACGTATTGTTGGTATCATTAACCCCGCATGTAATAAAGAATATAACCCAGCTCGCCCTAGTTCTACACGCTATCCAGAACCACGCAATAAGTAATTACATGAGTAAAACTTATTGTGCCGCTCCTTGGCACGGGCTTCATATTAATCCAAATGGAAATGTAAAAACATGCTGTGCTGGAGATCCTAATATACTAGGAGATCTAAATACACAAAGCATTAAAGATATTCTGTTTGGCGAAAAAGTTCAGGAAATACGTGCTACTCTTAAACAAGGGCATATGCATGAGCAGTATTGTTATAACTGTATTCAAGCAGAACGTTATGGTCGTAGTGAAAGACATTGGCACAACGATGTCAGCGAAGACTTTGATAGCACACAGGCAGATTTAGATTATCATCGACCAGTATTAGTTGACGTCCGCTGGAACATCACCTGTAATCAAAGTTGTAATTATTGCGGCGATAAATGTAGTTCAAAGTGGGCAGCACTGAACGGAATTCCTTTTAAATCACAAGTACGTCCGTATTATCAACAAGTACACGAATATTTAGAACAGTATCAAAATTGGATGAGAGAAGTGGCATTAGTGGGTGGAGAACCGCTGTTACTTCCAGAGAACGAACGCTTACTTGATATCGTTCCAGATGGAGTTACTGTAACAGTAATCACAAACTTTAGCATGGACTTGTCCAAGAACAAAATATTTGAAAAGTTAGCAAATCGTAATAAAGTGGGTTGGAGTTTGAGTTTTGATAATATAGGCGATCGTTATGAATATGTTAGGTATGGCGGAGAGTTTGCGCAACTAGAACACAATATAGAGTTACTCAACCCATTGTTTAATCAAGGACACTGGGGCGGAATACATGCTGTGTATAATCTGTATAATTGTACACACCTAAATGACTTTACAGATTGGGCTCGCAAACACAACTTATCTATTCAATGGCAGAGTTTGTATCAACCAGAGTGTCTTGATCCGTTAAAACACAAAAAAGAAGTAAGAAACTTAGCACGAGAAGAAATCAAACGGTTATTAAAAAGAACAGATTTAACCAATAGCGAACGCGGTTTCTTTGAAACAGCACTAAATAATTTTAACAGTGCTGAAGAACAAGACGAGTCAGCAAAGCTCGCACAGCACATAAACGATATAGAAACACTATATCATCCCAATAAAGCAGGCCAATTTCATAAGTTATGGCCTGAACTGGCTTGTGCCTTAGGACCTTTATAGGCACGGCTTACGGCAAAATCCGTAGGCGTCTGGTGCTAGCTACCCAGAAGCAACTCTCGCTACCATTGCTTTTAAAGTGAGAAGCCCGTGAAAACGGGCTTTTTTATCTTTGATTAATAACAACAGGCTCTTGTTCTAAGTTTAGATACTGAGCCCAACTATGATGATTAATACGTAATTGTGTTTTGCGTATTTGATTAGCTAATTGATAATAATCCGGCGTAAATGGAGCACGCTTAGGTTTAATTAATTTGTCGCTTTTGTCCCAATTGCACGGTTTACACGCAGTTACACAATTATCCCATTCTGTTTTTCCGCCCAAGCTTTTAGGAATAACATGATCGATAGTTAATTGTGCTGGTACAAAAGTATCGCCGCAGTATTGACACTGAAACATATCACGAACATATAGGTTTGATCTACTAAATGTTTTTGTTTTGCGTTTAGTATATCCGCTCTTCAATGCAATTACTGCTGGAACACGCATAACAGTTTTCTGACTATGAATGGCCCAATCGTCATACCATTCTAATACATGTACTTTGTCAAGGAATAGAAGTTTAATCGCTTGCTGCCAATGAACAGCACTTAACGGAATATAACTTAAAGGTTGATAATCTGGACCTAGTACTAATGTGTGAGCCATCATAGTATTTACTTAAATAAAAAATATGTTCAAAGTATCTGACATAAAACGTGTTCATTTAGAAATAAGCTCTGTGTGTAATGCCCGTTGTCCTGGATGTCCGAGAAATTTGTTTGGATATCCGTTTAACAATGGGTATATTGAGCATAATATGTCATTAGACGAAGCAAAAACAATTTTTAAAGATATTATAAAACAACTCACACACATAAGAATTAACGGCAACTTTGGAGATGCGGTATCAAATAACAGTACACCAGATATAGTGGAATGGATGCTTGAAGAAAATTCTGGCTTAAACATTGTAATATCAACTAACGGGTCCGCACAAAATAAAAGATTTTGGGAACGTCTTGGCAAAACCGGCATCACAGTTGAATTTGACATTGACGGATTTGAGGGTACACACGAACTTTACAGACAAGACACAAATTTTAATAAAATAATAACAAATTCAAAGATTTTTATTGATTCTGGGGGAATTGCAACTGGAAAATTCATTGATCTTGGATATAACTCTGATCAATTTGATGATTTACGCAAGATGCTTCTGGGAATTGGATTTCAGCAGTTTAAAAAAATTAATAATCCGCGTGAAGATTTTTCCAGTTACGACAAGAATGGTAACCTGGTGTTTATATTGAATCGTAATGAACCAACAATTTTTAAAGAACTTGAAACACGAAAGAGCAATGATTTAATATTAGAAGATATTATAAACGATAAACGGCCTTGCCAGTGTATTAACTGCGAAGTTAAACAATCAAAAGAAATATATATTTCAAGCATTGGCGATGTTTATCCTTGTTGTTTCTTGGGATTCGAACCAAAAACATATGGCAAAGGAAAGTATCACCAGGCAGCAAACGCACAGTTTAATTCATGGCTGACAAAAAATAATGCGCTTAAATATAGTATTCACGAATGTATTACTTGGTTCAGTCAAGTTGAAGATTCTTGGAATAAAAAAACATTTGAGGAAGGAAGGTTGGTTATATGTAACGACGTATGTGGAGTAGATAATGTCTAAATCTTTAGAAGGTGTTTTAGTTAAAAAAGCGCACAGCAAAATGAACTATACTCCTGAGCAAATACAGGAGTTTGCGAAGTGTGCTGATCCTGTTACTGGTCCAATGTACTTTATGGACAATTTCTTTAGCATTCAACACCCTACTAAAGGTAAAATGATTTATCATCCTTTTGAGTACCAAAAAGAATTAATTAACACATATCATAACTATCGTTTTAGTATTAGTCTGATGCCTCGACAGACTGGTAAATCAACTAGTGCTGCTGGATTTTTATTGTGGTACGGAATGTTTAAGCCAGACTCAACTATCCTTATTGCTGCGCACAAATACTCAGGCGCACAGGAAATCATGCAGCGTATTCGTTATGCGTATGAACTATGTCCAGATCATATACGTGCTGGTGTAACGTCATATAACAAAGGATCAATCGAATTTGATAACGGATCACGTATTGTAGCGCAAGCAACTACTGAAAATACTGGACGTGGTATGTCAATCACGCTCCTATATTGCGACGAGTTTGCTTTTGTGCGACCTACTATTGCGAAAGAATTCTGGACTTCAATTTCGCCTACACTGTCAACTGGTGGTAAAGCAATTATTACAAGTACACCAAACTCAGACGAAGACCAATTTGCGTTAATTTGGAAACAGGCTAACAAAACCGAAGACGAGTTTGGTAATGAAACAGAACTAGGTATTAATGGATTTCGCGCATATAGAAGTTATTGGAGAGACCACCCAGACAGAGACGATAAGTGGGCAGAGGAAGAACGTGGACGCATTGGCGATGAACGCTTTCGTCGAGAAATGGATTGCGAATTCATCATCAACGATGAGACTCTAATTAATGCAACGACACTTGTAGATCTAGAAGGAGTCGAACCTGTTTACAAAACTGGTCAAGTACGTTGGTATGAAGAACCAAAAGCAGGAAGAATATATGTTGTAGCACTTGATCCAAGTTTGGGAACAGGAGGAGATCCTGCTGCTATTCAAGTATTTGATGCTAACACTACCACACAGATGGCAGAATGGAAACACAATAAAACACCAATCCCAACACAGATACGTATTTTAAATGACATTATAAAAGCAATTTACGACAAAACACAAGATGCTACTAGCATCTATTATAGCATTGAAAACAATACTATTGGCGAAGCAGCATTAATTAGTCTAGCAGAATTTGGCGAAGACAATTTTCCAGGGATGATGCTAAGTGAACCTAAGAGTGCTGGTTCAGGAAGACGTTTCCGCAAAGGATTCAACACTACTAACAAGTCTAAGATTTCTGCTTGTGCTAAACTTAAAAACTTAGTTGAAACTAAAAAAATGATAATTAATAGTAAAAGTTTAATATCAGAATTCAAAACGTTCGTAGCGCACGGTACAAGTTATGCTGCTAAGATTGGCGAAACTGACGATTTGGTAATGGCAACAGTTCTTGCTGTGCGCATGATGCAAGTACTACAAAACTATCATGCAGAACTTAACACACAAATTGCGGATTTTGGTGACGAAGTTATCGAACCAATGCCGTTCATACTATTTTAAAATTTTATTCTACCCATGGCACACGTAATACTATTCGCTGATCGAGCACCTAAAAGTTATATTAATCCCGATCTTGGTTCAGGAGCATCATATTATAATTATCCAGCAGGTGCATATAAAATTGCATCGGTATTGCGTAGTCTTGGGTTTGAAGTTTTGGTAGTTAGTAATTGTTTAAGTTTAACATTTAAAGGGGTTCAACAGATTATTGATAATAATAGTAATAATCTGTTATGGGTAGGTATTAGCAGCACATTAATGTTTTTGAGATCAAATAAATTTGAATATTACCGAAATATTTGGCACACAAGCAACGAGTTAACCATGGATTTGGACTTTTTTGGAGGTTCCGGAGGTTCTAAAGATGGTAGAGCATTTAACGATGCTATTGCATCTACAGAATTAGTTTGGTCACAAGGTGAAATTAATCGGCTTGCTGAATTTACTGATCGATATAATGCCCCTGTGTTAATTGGCGGCACTTGGGTAACATATATGCAAGGTGGAAATTTTGGAAAAATTCATAAAAATGCACAGATAGTCACTAATTATGCAGAAAAGTATGTTGAAGAATTTACTTTGAAAAAATTAAAGGACTCAAACGTTAGTCCACCGTTTCTTGTTCCCAACGATGAGTATGATTTTAAAAATAGTGTAATAACATACACCAAACATGATTTATTAAAACCGGATAATTGGCTTTCCCTTGAAGTTGCTCGAGGGTGTGGGTTTAACTGTGCGTATTGCAATTTTCAACATAGAAATATACGTGACAATTATAAATCACCAAAAGTGCTGCGAGAAGAACTGATAAGAAATTACGAAGAATATGGAATTACAAACTACATGTTAGTTGATGATCTATATAACGATAGCAAATATAAAGTTCGAGATCTCTACGATAATGTATGGAGCAAATTGCCATTTAAAGCTGAATGGGTCGGGTATATGCGTTTAGATATGTTTTATGCTGATCCCGAGAGCATTGAAATCGTAAAGGAATCAGGTGCACGATTTGGTAGTTTTGGTATTGAAACATTGCATAAAAAGGCAGGAGCAAAGGTTGGTAAAGGTCTCGGCAAGGAAAGGATTTTAAACACACTAGAATTATTGCATGAAAAATGGGGCACAGATGTATTATTAGTAGGTAATTTTATTGCTGGGCTGCCATATGAAGATAAACAAAGCATTCAAGAAACTATGGATTGGACAATAGAGACCGATCTATTATTCTCAACGTTATGGACCCCTCTTTGGGTTACTCCACCAGAACATTTTGAAATTGTAACAAATGACGCATTAACAAAACTTGCACGCGACCCAGAAAAATGGGAGATTAAATGGATCAGCCCTGATAATTGGGTTAATAGCGAAGGATTAACATTTAAAGAAGTTAATGAAATGTGTATAAAACAGAGAGATAGATTATCCGAAGATGCAAAAATGATCAGAGGAGTTTTTGGCTTCTCAGATTATGCAGATTTAAGATCGTTAGGAATGACACATCAAGATATCGTTGATAGACGTTACAATAAGACAGATGTATCTAAGTTAAAAAACGCAAACCAACTTAGTCAATCGTTAATTAAAGATCGTTTAGATTATTGGCTAAACGTAAAACTGTAAAAGTGGGCTAAATACTGTGTATTAATGAAGAAATATAATGGATAGCACAGCAACAGATCTTTTTAATTTACTTGTAAGTCGTGACTACACAGTCAAAACACTAACTAATCAAGGCAAGCCAGAAACGAATCCTGGTGATGCTGAAATGTTTTCGTTTGACTTTGAAACATCTCAAAACAACTACGGAACTGTGGTTATTTTGTTAGATGACGAAGGAAACTTTGAAGTATATTACGGCGATAATGTTGGCAAGAACATGGAAGGCGATGACAAAGACAGTTGGTATGATTTCTTAAACCAACTAAAAACATTCGCTACACGCAACTTATTAACATTTACATTAAAGAATCTAAACAAGTTAAAGTACAGCATGCAGGGCATGGCTGCTATTAACGAAGGTTTATTTGAAGGCTGGAACGGAACCAAACGTACCAGTTACAATGATAAGCCGGGCACAACACGCTTAAAGATTGTTCATAGCCGCGAACTAGGCGAAGGTGAACAACGCTTTCGCAACATTGAAAAGTTATATGTTGAGAACACCGAAGGTGAACGCTTTAAACTACCATTTACTACACTGGTAGGTGGACGTGCAATGGCTCGTCACGTGGCCGAAGGCGGCACACCATATGATGTTTTTGGACAACATATCACAGACATGGTTCGCGAAGCAAATATTTTAAGTAGATTTGTAAGAACAACAAAAACCATTACTGAAGATGATGCAGAACAATATGAAGTTGTCGCTGCCGGTCGTGATCGTTATCAAACTGTGCGCGGTAGATTAAAAAGTCTAGCAGGAAAACGCGGTTACAATGCGTATAAAGAATCATGGGATCCTGCTGTACTAGAACAAGATTCTGCTGTTGTTGACGCATTACGTGGATCGTTTATAACAAAAACGGTACCGACACAGATTGAAGAAGCACTTCCATATATTGCACAAAACTTACAACCATCCCAATCCAAGGAACCAATCATGAAAGAATTTGATCAATTTGCCAACTGGGCGGAAAACGTAACTGAAGGCACCTGGGCTATTCCAGATGACGAAGCTAAAATCAAAGAATTAAAAGATATTTTAGCACAACCTCTACCAGTTGGAGTTGACGCTATGAACGCTACTAATGTGTTATACGACATTATTGGAGATGATGAACTGTTTGATCGGTTAGGTACACTAGCAGATCAAGACCCAGAAGCAGATGCTCGCAGCGTAATTGAAGATTGGATTGAAGAATACAGCGATAGCTATCCTGGATTAGAAGACCTAGCAGCTCGTGTATTTGGCGATACCGATACTGATGAACTAGAGTTTGAAGAAGCTGCGGATGTTGGCGCACGTGGAATGAACAAATATGGAATGAGTGCTATTAAAACCGCACAAGGTTTCTTTGCACTAGTAAATGGCAAAGTTGTTGCTGGTCCTTTTGACTCAATTGATGAGCTAAAAGCCTATCAAGAAGATGAATTAAACAAAGAAGCAGTTGGTGAGCAATTAGATATTGACACCGGTGAAGAACAACGCAAACAAGAGCGCGATCACATGCTGGAAATGAATGCATGGCGCAAACTAGCAGGCATGCAAGAAAAAGTATACGAAGACTTTACTGCATTCCAAGAACCAGTTCAGGAAGCATACAGCGATTTAGATGATCCAAGCACAGGCGGACAAATTAAAAATCGCGAAGATTTTCTAGTCAAGAGCAAGCATCTGTATAACATGATGATGGATCCTAATCTAAAAGATTTAGAAAGCATGCAAGCAATTCAGGATGCTATTGCTAAACTAGAAAAACAAGCACGCGAACTAGGCTTGTTAGAAATGACCGAAGACGAACGTGCTGCTAAGTTAAACGATGATATTTTAGGCGAACTAAACGCAAGCGAACTGGGTAAGGAAGGTGTTGATTGGTTTGCACCAGCAGACACAGAACCGTACGATCCAGAACGCGACGACCCACGTGACGATCCTAATTACGGTTTTGATCGTAAGCCAACTAAGCCGCAGCCAACAATTGCTCCCGGAGCAAAGAAGACACAAGAAGCTAACGCTGGTAAGTTTGGTCAGCAAGATAACGAAATTGAAGATCCAGAACAGATTGTTCCTGGCAAAGAAGGCATGCAGGACGAGAAACTTGAAGAAGCACCAAGAGAAGAATTACCACCGGGTTATTCTCGTGTAGGTCCTAAGGGAGTGTTAGTAGGCCCTTCAGGAAATTTATCAAACTGGAGAGATCCAAACATGGATCCAGATTATTGGGCTAGAGACAACATGACCAAGTACGATATGGATGCTGACAATGAGTGGGACGAAATTGAAAATTGGTTAACTAGCGGTTCTTACAAAGCCGGAAATGATCTACGTAGATCAATGATGCTTAAAAAGTATGGTTTAGATCAAGGTGTTACACCAGAAAAACTAGCAGCAGCAAGATCAAAAGCAGATGCTATTAAAAAAGCAGCACAGGATAAAGAAGACAAGTTCTATAGAGATATGGAAGTTGCTCGTATCCTAGGTCGTGATGCAGGTTCTACAGCAGACTATGAAAGAAACCGGGCTGCTACAGATAAAGAACTTGCAGGTCTTAAGAAGAACGCTGGTATTAAAGTAATGGACTTAGGTCTAGATAACTTAACTGGTAAAAAGAAAGGACTTAATGTAGGTCAAGGCTGGAGCGATCAAATGGACATTGATGATCTAGATCGTGTAAGTGCTAAGTATGGCACTAATCCAGCATCAGATCAAACCGCAGCACTAGCACATCAAGAACGTGAATTTGCTCCAGGCAGCGATGAAGCGTGGAATCAATACCTAGCCAAGCATGGTGACGGTAGCAAGAGCAAAGTTCCGACTACCAGAAAGATGGGAATGGATGTAATGGATCTTGGGCTAAAAGGCGAAAGCAAAGAATCTGACCTTGATGAAGCTGGTTATAAAATACCCAAAAACTATGCTGCAATGATGCAAAAAAAGAAGAGTCAGCAAAAGAAAAACAATGATGAATCACAAGTTACCAAAGATAGCGTAGCTAAATTACTAGTAAAATACGGCAACAATCCTGAAGCGGTTGAGAAAATGATTGAAAAAGAATTTGAGTGGGCAGTTAAGACATATCCACAAGCCACAGCATCAAGGATTGCTGAAATTATTAGAACTGTAGCAGAAGATGTCGAACTTGATGAAGCTAAGTTAGATAAGTCTTCACCAATCTATAAAGACTACGAAGCACTTAAGAAAAAGTCCATTGCTGATCTTCGCAACATCATTGGACGCAATCATCGTGTTGTTGACCTAAAGGGTTATGATAAAGCAGGTGCAATTAGACAAGTCCTTGATGACAGATATGGCGAAAGGAAAGTTGATGCTTTCTTTGGTGAAGAACCTAAACTAGACGAACGTTCTCTAACCAAAGGCGAAGAAAAGAAACGCGAAAAGTATGTTAAGGGCATGAAGAAATCAAAAGCAGACTTCAAAAAGCGTTACGGTAAGCGTGGTGAAGAAGTCATGTACGCAACTGCTACCAAGATGGCAAAAGAAGGCGAAGGCGAAACTACCGGAGGATCAAACATGTTTGGCAAGGGCATTTATGAAAGTTTAACAGAACTAGAAAACGACTTAGACCTGGAACTAGGACACGGCATTACTGCTACTAGCCAACTAGACCGTCCAGAAAATCCAGTGGGCATGTTAGAGCCAACTGATGTTCCTGTAGGTATTCCCTCAGACATGGATGTTGAAATTGTGTCTGCAGAACCTAAAGAAAAGAACTTAGGCGATAAGATTGCTGATAAAGGTGCTGAGTTAAGCGCACAAATTGATGCAGCATTAGCAGATATCAAACGATTAGCGGGAATGGGCAACTAAGCCCGGCGATATACGCTAAACTAAAACGGGCGTTAGCCCGTTTTTTATTGGTTAAATACTTTATATGCACGCAGCAGCACTCATAAATTATCCTGGCCATTTTTTATCCACACTAGGTACCATCAAAAACTTTTTGGAAATAACTGAATGGCGTCCGTCCTGGTATATTTTTGTGGATGATTTGGGTCCGCAATGGGATGCTTGGCCAAATTATTTACAAGATTTAAAAACAGCAATTAATCTAAATTTTCCTGGATTAAATCCCACTTACACGTTATTTTCGGAATTTAAATTTCCTTATATATGGGATGGATGGTTACGGCAACAACTGATAAAACTAAATTTAGATAGATTTTTGCCTGGTGATCTTTGGTACGTAACAGACGGAGATGTTATTTGCGAAAGACTAATTGCCGCAAACGAAGTTCCGTACAATTATCAAAAGACGCACAATACATTAATTAATGCGCAGCAGTATTCGTATTTAAAACAAATGCTAGGAATCAGCGAAACATTAAACATCGACGGCGATAATGTATACACGCATCATATTCCTGTTAGATGGGTATCTAGAGATGATTTACATGGGTTATATAGGCATATATCTGATGTAAACGGTAACGACTCAAACATTGTTCATTTTAACTTAATGCGAGAAGAACGTATTATTGGATACGGCCCTACAGCAGAACATCAAAGTATGACAGAGTGGGATTTATTAGAAACATGGCGTATTTTAATAGACAAGCAACAATCGCGCTTTGAATATTGGTTAATCGATGATGGCGGTCAACCGGAGCCTGATCACGCACCTACATACATAAAAACTTTTTTTGGTACAGATCGCGATAAAACACCGGAATACTTTCAAAAACAGGGTCTACAGGTGTCTACAGGTGTGTGGAATCGTGTTTTAACAATATCTCGCACATAATTTACCGTTTTTGAGTTGACACGCTAAATACTTTTGTGTTATACTTACTAGGTAAGTGTAGCAATAGTTTTGTTTGTTTTAGTAAAAACATTCTAGGCATACACTTAGGCATAAGGTAAAAAACATAGGCATAAGGCATAAGGAGAAAATACTATGGCATCTTTAGCAGATATTCGTGCTCGTCTAGCAGCACAAGAAAACAAGAGCGCAGGCTCAACTTTCCAAGGCGACAACGCCATTTACCCACACTGGAACATTAATGAAGGGGATACTGCAACTGTCCGCTTCCTTCCAGATGGTGACACCTCTAACCCATTCTTTTGGATTGAACGCCAAATGATTCGTTTGCCATTCAACGGCGTGGTAGGCGGAGATAACAAGCAGGTTGTTGTGACAGTACCCTGCGTAGAAATGTGGAATGAAACGTGTCCAATTTTGACAGAAGTTCGCACTTGGTTCAAAGATCCATCGCTAGAAGATATGGGTCGCAAATACTGGAAGAAGCGTAGTTACTTGTTCCAGGGTTTTGTTCATGCCAATCCAATGGAAGACGACAAGACACCTGAGAATCCAATTCGTCGGTTCATTATTAGTCCGCAAATCTTTACTACCATTAAGGCATCACTAATGGATCCTGATATGGAAGAATTGCCAACTGATTATAATAATGGACTTGACTTCCGCATTACAAAGACCACTAAGGGTGGTTATGCTGATTATTCAACTTCGAGTTGGGCTCGTAAGGAATCTGCGCTTAATGCAGACGAAATGGAAGCGATTGAAAAGTATGGCTTATTTGATCTCAAATCGTTCCTTCCTAACAAGCCAGGTGACATTGAATTGAAGGTTATGACTGAAATGTTTGAAGCATCAGTTGATGGCAAGGCATACGATCCAGATAAGTGGGGGTCTTATTTCAAACCGGCAGGTATGAACTTTGGCAACGATGATGCACCTCGTGCAGCAGCACCTGCTCCAGTAGCAGCGGCTCCGGCAGCACCTGTAGCAGAAGTAGCATCAGCGCCAACAGCAGCACCTGTAGAAGAACCTAAGGTAGAAGCAGCGCCAGCAGCGAGCGCAGACAAGGCACAAGATATCCTTGCTATGATTCGCGCACGGCAGTCCTCATAATTTAAGGGTATAATACTCACACCCGAGGTCTTTCTCGGGTGTGAGTCCTTTGCTAAATTAAGGACTAATAATGATAACTAAAAAATTATATGATTATCTAAAATTAGGATATAATCCTCCTGTTGAAATACAGCTTGGTCCTGCTGACTATGATAATTTTGAAAAGATTGCATCAATATTGGAATTATATGGAGAAATTTATCTAACAGATCATTTAGGAGGAGTATCCTCAGACGGGACAAACAGTTTATATGAGTTTATCGATAATTTTGCTCAACAAAAAAATAAAAAAATTAAAGTCTATACTTTTATATCTTTTACTAAAGCATCTATATCTAAATATAAAAATTTAGAATTTGTCGAGAACAGCCCAGTACAATGGCTTGGGCTGGTATACGATTTACATCAATGTAACACTCATATACCTAAAAATATAAAAAATTTCGTAGTATCTTTTAATGGAACTGAGCATGTATCTAGACAATTTTTACTCTCTGCTCTTCATAAATTTGGGTGGTTCAATGCCGATTACAGCACAAAAAATTTTATTTTAGATAGAGACACAGTAGATGGAAACATTATACAAGAATCACCAACAGGTAAACAGAATTTTTATAATAAATTTTTTGAATACAATGATGAACTATTTAACAAGCAAATTTTTTCAATTGACTACCGGCGATATAATCATCAAAAAAATTTTCAAGTTTTAGAAAAAAGACTCGCCGAAAGTTTTGTACATATTGTAAGTGAAACCCTGGCAACCGAGCAGTCGGGTGTAAGCGAAAAATTTGTTTATAGTATAATTAGCCGAGGGCTATTTGTAATCTATGGTCCATATAACATACATAATTACGTTGAAGAATATCTTGGTTTTAAAAAATATAGTATATTTGACTATGATTTTGATAACATTATTAATCCAATTGAGCGGTTGATAAAAATATTAGAGATGTTAGGAAAATTCCAAAATCTATCGTTTAACGATTTACATGATTTGCATGAAATGGAACATGAAACACTTGAGTTTAATTATGATCATTTTTTTAGTAAAGGATATATAAATTCATTCTACGATCGATGCGATAGAGATCTTGTTAATATAGGACAAAATAGTGCATAGTAAATGGCCTCTTTATAATATATTCCAACAGTTCCGGCGACCGGAATTAGAATATTTAAAAACTCAAGGGTACGAATTTTCTGACCCATACGATATTGTGGATATATTTGAGAATAAGATTGCTAGTTTTTTTGGTGCAAAATACGGGATTGCGGTTGATTGTTGTAGTCATGGACTTTTCCTTTGTTTAAAATATTTAAATGCATCCGGCACTATACGACTCCCTAGATACACATACGGAAGCGTTCCTATGCAAGTAGAACACGCAGGTTGTAATTTTGCATTAACAGATGAGAAATGGGAAGGAATATATAAACTGGATCCATATCCAATTTGGGATGCAGCAGCGTTGTGGAAGCCAAATACATTTGTAGATGACTTCTTTGTGGTGTCGTTTCAAATAAAAAAGATGCTTTGTATCGGGAAAGGAGGCATGATATTAACTAACAATGAAGATGCAAAAAATTGGCTAAAGTTGGTTAGATATGACGGAAGAACGAATATTTACGATCAAGAACAAGGCGATTTTAGTTGTTCGGGTTATCACTATTATATGACACCTGAAGACGCTGCTCGAGGTATCATAATTTTTGATAATTTACCTGATATAGAATGTGTACCGTCTTGGAAAAACTATCATAATTTAGATAGGTATACGTACTTTAAAAACAAGTTGATTTCTTAATCAATATAGTTTATAATATAGAAATTAAAATACAAAAGAGGAAGAATATGGCTAAACCATTTGATGTAAGCAAGTTCCGCAAAGATATCACAAAATCTATCGACGGACTTAGTATTGGATTCAATGATCCAACTGATTGGATTTCAACCGGCAATTACGCACTTAACTATCTTATCTCGGGAGATTTTCACAAAGGTGTCCCTATGGGCAAGGTTACTGTATTTGCAGGTGAATCGGGTGCAGGTAAGTCGTACTTTGTATCCGGCAATATTGCCAAACACGCACAGCAACAAGGTATCTTTGTTGTAATGATTGACTCAGAAAACGCACTAGACGAAGCATGGTTGCATGCGCTGGGTGTTGACACTTCAGAAGATAAACTATTGAAACTTAGCATGAGCATGATTGACGATGTTGCTAAGACTATCTCAATGTTTATGAAAGATTATAAAGGCATGCCCGAAGAAGAACGTCCAAAGGTGCTGTTTATCATTGACTCGCTGGGTATGTTGTTGACCCCGACTGATGTTGATCAGTTTGAAAAAGGTGACATGAAGGGTGATCTGGGCCGTAAGCCCAAGGCACTAACTGCACTTGTTCGTAATACAGTCAACATGATTGGCGCATACAATGTAGGACTTGTAGCAACTAATCACACATACGCAAGCCAAGATATGTTCGACCCAGATGATAAGATCTCGGGTGGTCAAGGATTTATTTACGCAAGTTCAATTGTAGTAGCAATGCGTAAACTTAAACTTAAAGAAGACGAGGATGGCAATAAAACCTCAGAAGTACAAGGTATTCGTGCAGCGTGTAAGGTAATGAAGACTCGTTACGCAAAACCGTTTGAAGCAGTACAGGTTAAGATTCCTTATGAAACCGGAATGAATCCATATTCGGGATTAGTTGATCTAGCAGAAAAGAAAGGATTGCTTACTAAATCAGGCAACCGTTTACGTTTTGTAGAACGTACTACCGGTGAAGAAGTACTTGCTTTCCGCAAAGCATGGGAATCTAACGCCGACGGTATTCTCGATCGACTCATGCAAGATTTTGCTTTTGCTGAAGAACAGATAAGTACCGAAGAAGTAAACACAGTAGATGACATTGCAGAAGATGTTATCGAAGATGTTGCTGATTCACTAGGAGCAGAAGAAGAATATGAGTCCTGATTTGGCTATGGAAATTTGGGAAGCACTGCGTCCGCATATTAGCGGCGGCTTTCAACAAGCAGCAGATGATTTTGCTGCCGTATTAATTGAAAACGGAATGAATGCTAACGACGTTGCAGCAGTTGCACAAGATAGTTATGTTATTAAAAGTTTAGCTGAGTATGCTGATGAAGAATTAGTATACGAAGATGATGACGACGATGACTACGGCTTTTACGAAGACGACGACGAAAACGACAATTACTAATGTGGTATAATAAGGTAACTAAGAACCTTGGCGAGCTTCCTGGATTCATTGATTATTACAATGATGAATTACAGGAAGCAAAGCGAGAGGTTCGTATTGGCGGTAATGTAGAACAAAATATTAAATTGTTGCCGGGTGTTACCGAACATCGTTTTAATCAGCTACAGGAAATTGAAGCTGTATTGAATTTTTTAAATATTGAATTGCGTAAAATTCGGCGTAAGCACTTTCAAAAATACCTTGAAGCATACAGTCGCGCACTAACAAGTCGAGATGCTGAAAAGTATGTTGACGGAGAAGCCGAAGTAATCGATATGGAATTGATTATCAACGAAGTAGCATTGTTACGAAATCGTTGGTTAGGTATCATGAAAGGATTAGATACAAAACAATGGCAAATGGGCCACATTGTTAAGTTAAGAACAGCAGGAATGGAAGATGTTTCAGTTTAATTCCGGTCAGACAACACTAGATCTATTAGGATCTTATGATAGTTTTATGGAAAGCGTTGATTCTGTACTAGATATGGGATGTGGTACAGGCCAAGATCTAATCTGGTGGGCAACACGTGCGCTTGAAGACGATAATGGAGATTTTATACCATTAAATATTCGCTGTGTTGGAGTTGACTTAGTTGACAATGTACCAGATATTAAACCTTATAAAAATATTACATATCGTAAAAAAGAATTTGAAACCTTAGAATTATACGAAACAGATAAACCGTTTGATGTTATATGGGCAAACAACAGTTTTCAATATGCTCTGGATCCATTAGGAACATTAAAACGCTGGAGGAATTTACTATCCACTGGCGGTATGCTCGCTATGGTAGTCCCTTCGTACACTGAAGTAGAATACACTAGATTATCTATTACTCAACCAGATTATGCATACCACAACTATACCACAGTTAGTTTGTTGCACATGCTAGCAATTAATGGGTTTGATTGTGCATTTATGCAGAAACATCCTGGCGATCCCTGGATTAAAGCAATTGCATACAAAACAGAAACAGAACCATTTGATCCTCGTACTACACGTTGGTATCATCTAGCAGAAACAGAATTATTGCCGCCAAGTGCTTGTGCAAGTATTAATCGTTTTGGCTATTTACGACAGCAAGATCTTGAATTAGAATGGCTTGATCGTAGCCTACACTGGTTTGGCGAAGATTAATCATTATCTGCGTACTTAATAAATACTACAATGAAAATTGTAGTAGCAACCGGGGGGTTTGACCCAATTCACAGCGGACACATCCGCTATCTAGAAGCAGCAAAAGATTTAGGCGCTTATTTAATTGTAGGCGTAAATTCTGATGATTGGCTTGTTCGTAAAAAAGGACGTTACTTTATGCCCTGGAAAGAGCGTGCTGCTATTGTAGGTGCACTTGGCTGTGTTGACGAAGTTATTGCATTTGATGATTCAGACGGATCAGCGTGCGCTGCTATTGAACATGCACTTAAAGTTTGTAACAATCCAAACAGTTGGTACCCATTTGAAGGTGTTGTTTTTGCCAATGGCGGCGACCGTACTAAAGATAATATTCCGGAAATGAAATTTGAAGAAGTAGAATTTGCGTTTGGTGTTGGCGGCGAAGACAAAGCAAACTCAAGTAGCTGGATTCTAGAAGAATGGAAGTCCCCAAAAACAGAACGTCAATGGGGATATTATCGTGTATTACACGAAGTACCCGGGATGAAAGTTAAAGAACTTACAGTAAATCCAGGTGAAAGTTTAAGTATGCAAAGACATTTTAAACGCTCTGAATATTGGATTGTCAGCGAAGGTCGTGCAATGGTTAATACGCAAACCAATAGCAGATACCAATTACCGTCTTTGGTGCTTGATCCACACCAAGAAACACACATTCCCGTCGAAGGCTGGCACCAACTAACTAATCCTTTTAAAGAACCGTTGCGTGTAGTTGAAATACAATATGGTGCTGATTGTGATGAAGACGATATAGAACGACAATGAAACCAATTCCAATTTTTATAGGTTACGATCCGCGAGAAGCAATTGCTTATCATACTTGCGCTAATAGTATTATTAGACACGCAAGTAAACCGGTGTCTATCATTCCGCTAGCATTAAATTTGTTTGATGATTATAGTGAAACACACACCGACGGAAGCAATCATTTTATCTATAGTCGTTTCCTTGTCCCTCATTTAATGGATTATATAGGCTGGGCTATCTTTATGGATGGTGACATGATCGTTCGCGACGATATCGTTAAACTTTGGGAATTGCGAGAAATGGACAAAGACGTAATGGTTGTTAAACATGATTACGAAACAAAGATGGAAACCAAATACCTAGGTAGTAAAAACGAAAATTATCCACGTAAGAATTGGTCAAGCGTTATACTTTGGAACTGTAATAGTCATCCTAATCGACGAGTAACACCTAAGTTTGTGCAAAATGCAACCGGTGCAGAACTTCACAGATTTACCTGGATCAAAGACGAACGCATTGGCGAATTGCCTGCAGAATGGAACTGGCTTCCGGATGAATATGGAGAAAACCCAGATGCTAAACTATTGCATTATACATTGGGCACGCCAAGTTTCCACGAATTTGCTAATACACCGATGGGTAGTGAATGGCATCGCGAGCGTATTTTAACTGAATACTGCGAGCAACACGGACTATGATTACTCTTTATGGTATCGAGCATGCACTAAAGTCGGTGTTTCCATCTTTGGCAAAAGGACTAGCACGTCACGGCGATCATTTTGAAACAGTGAAATGGCAAGATGCCGATAACGGTGATTGTTATATTCAAACTAATTTAATTAAACCAAAGATATTACGCAATGACCTACGTCGCGAAGCATATCTGTATATCAAAAACTCAGGCAAACCTTATCTAGTAAACGAATCACCAAGTTTCCGTAGACACTTAGGCTGGGCTAGATTAGGATGGTACAGTTACAAATGGACCGAAGGTGTATTTGGTAACGAAAATTCTCCGCCAGACCGTTGGCGCAAGTTTGAACAAGAAACAAACATTAAATTTAAACAATGGAATAGTCCAGGTGATTCCATAGTAATCATGTGTCAGAAAGAAGGGGATTCTAGTCTATTAGAAATGTACAAGACCTATGATAGTTTTTATGATTGGCTCGAAGATCTAGTACACGAAATAAGAAAATATTCAGATCGTCCAATAATTATTCGTCCTCACCCTCGTAATAGAGATAGAGGAATTAAACTTGCTACAAGATTACAAAAGAAACTTAACGATAAAACAATTACAGTTAGCGAAAATACAGATTCTCTAGGAGACTATTTGTCTAGTCCTAATCGTGCAGACGGCTTGTATCAAGATCTAGCACAAGCATATTGCGTAGTAACATATAATAGTTTAAGTGCAATCGAAGCTGTATGTGAGGGTATCCCGACATTTGCATTAAACAATGGGTCAATGATATGGCCAATTGCACACCGTGATCTATCTCAGCTTGAAAATTTATCTTATGACGTAGATATAACACAGTGGCAATATGATATTGCATATACACAATGGACTAGCGCAGAACACGGCAGTGGCGAAAGTTGGGCACATCTAAAACCGTTGGTATTCAAATGAAAAAGAAAGTATTAGCAGTTACAACATTCAATCGCAGTTACTATGATGGATTAGCGAAGCGCATGGTTGAAACATTTATAAAGTTTTGGCCCAAGGAAGTTATGCTTGTTTGCTACCTAGAAGATATGGAAAAAAGCGAATTACCTAGCGCACCTAATGTTATTGGCGTTAATGTATTTGAACGTTGCAATCCAAATTTACAGAATTATTTAGATTTTATTGGTGATCACTTTAGCAGAGGATTTGCATACAAAGCATTTACTTGGATAGATTCGGCAAGAACATTCAAAGACTTTAACGAAGTAATTTACTTAGACGCCGATGTTATTACTTATAAGCCTGTAACTGAACAATGGCTAGATAATGTATTGCCGGATAATAATCTTGTTGCTTACATGGGTGTAACAATGAACAAGGGAAAATGGAAAGGCATAGATAAACCACATTCAGATTCTGGGTTATATTGGTTTAATCCGCATCATCCTTATGCAAAAACATTTGTTGATCGTTATGAGAATATCTACAACAGTCATGTTATTAAAGAGGATAAAACTCGTTTTCCAAAACCCAACGATGCATATGTATTAATTGATTGTATATTGGATGCAGAAGCACACGGTGTCCAATGTCGAGACTTTCATCCAGAACGCAAAGCACTGAGTCCGTTAAAAGAAACCGAGCTAGGGAAGTATTTTAGACACTTTAAAGCAGCACGTAAACAAGATCCTGAAATGGATGCGTTTATCAATGCTATTATTGCCGGCGCTGATCCAGAAAAACTTGAGGAAGAACACAAAGGCAAAGTTAACCTAAAAGAACAAACAGATACAAGATTTGTAAGGGAGTGGAAAAACAAATGATTAATTGGCCAACAGGTGAATATCGTGAAAAGGGATGGCGTCTAGTATATTTTGATGCAGCAATAGAAGCAGTTAAACCAAAAACTATTGTTGAAATCGGCACAAACAAAGGACATACAGCACATAAACTAATACGAAGAGCATTGCAGTATAATGATCGCATTCATTATATCGGGTATGACTTGTTTGAATTAGCAAACGAAGAAACCAATAAGCTAGAAAGAAACGGCAAAGGCATTGGCAATTATGTACATGCTGCACAGAAAATAAAGAAGATACAAAACTCAAATCCGGGTGTTAGTTTTGAACTTCATCGAGGTTTTACAACAGATACATTAACTTCACCCATAATCGCTGATTTTGTTTTTATTGATGGCGGACATTCGTATGACACAGTTAAACACGACTATTCAATGGTAAAAGATTCTCGCATTATCTTTTTTGACGATTATAACTTACCCGGAGTTAAACAATTCTGCGATGAGATTGGTGCAATCAATTTAATGCCCTATGAGTCAAAACGAAAACTAGCATATATCTACAATGATATTTCTTAGCAAAAACGGAGAAGATCGATACATTAACGATTTTGCTCGTGGTAGTTGCGCTACTCCTGTTAATACTGAAACTTTTGATTATAATAGTAGCAATGATCCTATAGTATTGCGCGGCATCTTAAAACACAAGATAATGAAACAGTGTTGGAAAGATAACAGAGATTTTTATTATGTAGATACAGGTTACTTTGGTAACGAAGGCACCTATAAGTTTTGGCATAGGATTGTTAAAAACAATCTACAACACACAGATATCGTAGAACGGCCGGATGATAGATTTAAAAAATTTAAGAAAACTATCCATCCGTGGAAGCATGGACGTAAAATAATCGTTGCTATGCCTGATGAAAAACCGTGTCGATTTTATGACACAACTCCGGAACAATGGCTAGCAGAAACCGTAAACACGATCAAACAACACACAGACAGACCAATAGTTATTAGGGAACGTGCTAAACAACGCATTCAAAGAATCAATGAACCACTAGAATCAGCACTAAGTAACGATGTACATGCGCTAGTCACATTTAACAGTGTAGCAGCAACAGAAAGTGTGTTTTATGGTGTACCTGTGTTTACACTAGCACCTAATGCAGCAGGACCTGTGGGATCGCAAGATTTGACTAAAATTGAAACACCCTATTATCCAACCGACGACGAACGCTATGCTTGGGCTTGTCATCTAGCGTATGGGCAGTTTCACATAACAGAAATAAAATCAGGAAAGGCTTGGGATATATTAAATGAAAGTTAAGATTTTTATGAATTCGGCTGGGCACAACTCAGAATACGAGATATTGCGTCGATTCGGTTACGGCATTGAACAAGAATTAAAGAAGAAAGAAAAATTTTCAAATCGTTTTCTTAACTTTGATAAAATTTTAAAGAAAGGCAAAGAAGATTCTGTAGAATATGATTATGCTGATGAATATTCGCCGTGCGATGTTGCTGTAATTTTTGGTAGTTGGAAACCCAGAAGCAAAGATCACCACATAACACGCAACAGCGTTGCAGATGCTGCACCTGTGTTTGTTGTGATCGAAACCCCACTGTTAACGCGACGTGTATTTCAACCTAACCAATATTATCGTATGGGCGTTAATGGATTTTTAAATCATTCGGCACACTGGAATGCGTTAGATTGTCCGTCAACTCGTTTTGAAGAAATGGGTCTAGAATGGAATGGTTGGGCAGAAGACTTAGACGATCGAGCAGAAATAATGATAGCACTACAACTTGCTGGAGATGCTAGTCTTCGAGGAAATAATATTGTTGACTGGTGTATGGATACAATTCGCCGCATACGAAAATTCACAGATGAACCTATACGCATCAGAACACATCCTGGAATCAGCGAAA
>Ga0208019_1000201_pt1 | contig 33092 bp, 17 predicted proteins | sample CB_VirMetaG_5_FD_184540 | JGI IMG/M metagenome (GOLD analysis project Ga0208019, IMG submission 184540) | Freshwater to marine saline gradient viral communities from Chesapeake Bay - CB_1508_1D Viral MetaG (SPAdes) (version 4) | ecosystem: Environmental > Aquatic > Marine > Coastal | place: USA... | reverse complement strand
ATTGTACTATTAACATTATCACTTGTTGCATTTGAAGTTACAGTAAATGTAGCAGGACCAGAATTATCATAAGTTGCAGAACCACTAATACCAGTTCCAGATGTATTAAGTGTTAGAGTATTTTCTAGATTTCCACTAAAAGTAGTTGCAGTAATGACTCCAGAAACAGAAACATTACCAACAACATCAAGTGCTTCTGTTGATACCGAAGTTCCAATACCAACATTACCTAATGTGTAAGGTCCATTGATTCCTTCAGACCAACTATCATTAGTAATATCAACATTATCAAACTCAAACTTTCCTAAAGAATGATTATACTTAAGATACTTACCATCATAAGCACTTGCATTCGTTGCAATACCAACAATGTCATCTAAGTACTTCAGTTGAGTTTCACCACCTCCACCAATCGTAGCAAGTTGCTGTTGAATACGATTGATGAATAAACGATAATGACTTGAAAGATCTTCAAGAGTTGCAAAATTTCGATCAAGAGGAGTTAAAGAATCTTCATTATCAATACTTGGTGGTTGAGTTAATAACTGTTCTTTAAGTTCGGTCTGACTTGATTTTATAGACTCGACAATATCATATAATTCATTTAATGATAATAATCTATCATCAAGATTTTCGATCTTATTATTTACTTCATCAATTTGATTATCATAATACTTAACTTCCGGAAGATTTAAAACCTCCTCCTTAAGATTTTTAAAATAATTTAAAAGAAGTTCATCCGTCTTTACACTGTTATCATTAAATTCTTTTATTTTTTCCTCAAGATTATTTTTGAGAGAATTATATTCTCCAAAAATCTGCTTCTTTAATTTACGATCATCATCCTTAAACTCTTTGTGATATTCCCAGATCTTTAGAGATGTGTCTCCAAGTTCTTTCCAAATTTTTTCTTTTAATTCTTTATATTTTTCTTCTAAATCTTTAATTTCAGATCTAATTTCAACTTTATTTTCGAAATGCTTTACATCATTTTCTTCAATAACTTCTTTTATATTAATTTCAATTCTTTCACGAAAAGTTTCAATACTATCGTTAACTTTTGTAAAATCATCTTCAATTGAAGATGTTTTGCTATCTAAAATGGTAATTGTTTTTCCAATCCAAGAAAAATCTGGAATATTATTTACTTCATTGATCCATTTGGGAAAAATGGGGATTTCTGATCTAACTTCTTGAATATTTTTTTGTAACCTTTCAAGTTCTTTGTCATAATATTTTGAATCAATAACCTCAGATCTTACTTGATCTACAATCTCACATAACCTTTCAAGTTCATCATCATAATATTTTACCTCGGGTATTTCTGGAATATCTTTTCTAACATCATTAATTAAACGAATAATTTCAGTAAGATCTGTAAGAGACTCGGTTTCCTCTGCGACTGATTCTTCTACGATCTCTTCTATTTCTTCTTTTTCGACATAATCTTCTACAGAAGGTAGTTGATTTTCAACTTCTTCTTTTATAAACTCATTAACTGATGGGAGATTATTGTTATTAGCAAAATCTTCAATGGAAGGTAATTCCTTAGACATTTTATTAGTAACCTATGTACTTCGGGATTTCTCTCCCTTTCATATTATTTAGGATCTTTCTTTTGTGCCTTTTTGTGCCTCTTTCAGCATCCTGGTAAGATCGGCAGTTGATCCTACAAATAAGGCGTTTGTGACATTAGTTGGACCTTTGGACACTGACTCTTCTTCAACATCTTTTAGTTTCTTTTGAAGATCCATCAGTTTATCTGTTGCATCAGAAACACTCTTAATCAACTGTCCAGCGACCTCATATGCTCTTGGCATCTCACTTTCTTGTGCAAGTTCAAGAATGCCATTAATTGCTTCCTGACCTTTCTCGATGATGCTATAAAGATTGCCTCTTGTATACTCGTAGTCCTTTCTAACCTCAGACTTGTCACGATCAATGGGAGGTTTAGTTACTTTTGTTTCTTTTGCAGATTCGACAATTTCTCCTGCAACATCAAAAGTCTCGTTTAGGTCGTCAAATTTCATCAGTCTACATTAAAGTCTTGGAAGAAAGATGTTGTCTCATTGAAACCAAAGTCATCTCCAACTTCGATGAGAGCATCATCTGCACTATTCAGAATATTGACGCCAGATCCTTTAACATGATCCACTGCAATGGTTCCATCTTTACCTCTTTGAACCTTGATGTTATTACCAGTGATGGATTCAATATAAAGTTCTTCGTCATTAATAGTAATATAAGTTTCCTCTGTAAATGGAGTTGTGTCTGTAAGTGTCAGAATAGTTTCGGTGCTTTCAATATCTTCATCCAAATATGCTGATGCATCACCAACATAATTCTTTGTTGCTCTTGGAGTTACAGAGTAACGAAGTTCTCTTCTTGGATTCTTTGTATCCAAGTTAGTCATGTAATCAAGAGTAGCTCTCTTAATAATGCCAGTGCTCTGATCAGGAACAGGACCAAACAGATACGTCTTGGCAGTAAATCTTAAAGTATAAATCAGTGCTCTTCTTGTAGAGTAGTCTCCCTCATAATCATCGGTAAAACTTACTGAGTCTAATACGATTGGAATATCTCTTTTTTCATTGATTTCTCCAACCAGGGTTACAGTAACGTTGTATGATGGTTGGAAGTATGGTAAAATCTGTTCAACAATTTGAAGAGCATCATCGTTCAACTTGGTCATGATGCTCAATTCAAAATCCATATTGTATGGAACAGGCATATAACCTTTTTTGACAGTCGTTTCAGATCCGACTTTCTTGGATAAAAATGTTTGAGTTTGAGAAACTTTTCTTGAAGGATCGTATGTCAAACCAGTAAACTCAAATGACATTCTTGGTAATGTCAGTGAGGTTGGTTTGTTAAGATTTGGTTGCTGTTCAAGACGTGCCAAAAATTTCTGAGTTGGACCATAAGCCAAAGGAACTTTCATCACACTGACGACGTTATCGGAACCGTCAGTATGCTTAATCGTGATGTTATTGAATAGAGTTCCAAAAGCAATGACCGTTCTTCTCAGAACCTCATTGTAAAAATACTCAAACATTTTCTTATAACTTGTATGCTAACTATTTAACACTTTTATGCATCGCCAAATGGATTTCGTTGAGTCCAGTCAATAATTGCATCTGCCTCAGTCTGAATATTGTCATTATCCGCAAATGTATCTAGTAAATCATCTGTGTTAGTATTTTTCAATGTATAAACTGCACCTGATTCAGATCCTGTAATTGTTTCGCCATACGTGAAGGTTCCAGTTGCAATAGTGACTCTAAGTGTATTGTTCGAAGAGTTCCACTCTTTGACTCTTGCCTGAGTTCCAGATGTTCCGCCAGTGACAATTTCATTGAAGATAAAGTCTCCTGAACCAATCAATGATGGATCGCTGATTGTAATCGTTGGAGAAATTGTATATCCATATCCAGCATTTGAGATTCTGATTGCTGTCACAGTTCCCGCAGAACTTACAATTGCCTCACCAATAGCAGTCACACCAGTTCCAGGAGAACTAAATGTAACTGTTGGTGTTGTCGAATATCCAGTACCACCGCTAGTTACTGTTACGATACCAACACCACCTGTGGTGGCAATACCAACTGTTGCAGCAGCTCCTGCCCCTCCTCCACCGACAAACGCAATTGTTGGTGGTACAGTATATCCAGCACCAGGATTAGTGAGAACAACACTATCAAGTGAATATGCTGTTGCAAATCCAGTTCTGGATGTTGTGATAGCAACAGCAGTTGCATTAATTCCAGGAGAGGAAGAAATTGCAACTGTTGGAGTAGAAGTATATCCTTGACCTCTATTTGTCAAACTGATAAATTGGATACCACCATTTACAAATGTAGCAGTTGCAGTAGCAGTTGCTCCAATTCCAAGGAGAGTAAGAGTCTCAGAGTATCCAGCATCTTTTGTACTATCATCAATTTCATCAACGCCAGTATCGATAACTTCATCCTCGTAACGGAAGACTTCACATCTCAGTTCATAGGTATAAAGTTTTTGTAGTTGATAGAAAGGATCAGCACGTTCTACAAACTTGATCTCATACAATCTATCATCAAGGGGGAAATATACTAAATCTCCTTCCTTAGGTCTTGCTACTAATTCAACATTTGATTCATTTTTCATCAAAGGTTGAATATATGTTTCCCACCTATCTTTTGAAATTACAAGAGTAATATCTTCTTGTGCTTGAACACCAAACTTTGACATCAGAATGCCAGCACCTTCATAGGCATCTGATTTTAAGTAGGCTTCAATTGGATATGCATCATCAAATTTGGATTGGATAACCTCTTTGATGATTGTATTTTTTGTTAGATATTTTCTCGGAATATAATGAACATCAACTCCATACATGCGGAGTTGCTCATTAATCAGGTCCTGAACAAGACTTTGCTCGCCTCTGGTTCCTTGTGAAAAATATGGATTAAGTGCCATTACCCGATAAGATCAAGAGGTGGAATTTCATATGTTGATAACATCTGTTCTTGAATTTCTTTCAGTTCAAGAACAGCATCATCATAAATTTGTCTGCCATTGAGTTCAATTCCACCTGGTAATTTAACACCTTGGAATTTAATGAGGTTCTGTCCCCACTGTCTCTTCATCGTGGCAGTCAAATACTTCTTAATGAATCTATCGTTATAGACCTTTGAGAAATCATTAGGATCAAGAATGCGCCAGCAGTCAATAATGATATAGTCACCAGCAGCAAAATCCGACCAATCAGCATCAATATAAAGTCTCCCCTGCCTAATATTAAATCTTATCTGTTTAAGTGGGTTTAATAAGTAATCAATATCTTCTAACTTTGTCTTGACCATTGCATATGACAACAGCTCAAGAGAATCAAAGAAATATACATCATTCAACATCAACTGATACTTGACATTGAACATTCCAGAACTCATTGTCTGAGTACCTGGGAATCTATAAATCTTATTGACTCCAATGATTGAATCTGGAAGTGGAATATAATTACCGTTTTCTTGATAATCAAACTGAGTAGTTAATCCAACAGTTTGAGTTACCGTTGTCGTTGTAATACCAACTGCTCCACCATTTCCTGCTGGTGCTCTACCTCTATTAATATCATCCTGAGTAATTTGATATCTCAGGGGCATTTGCATGACACCATCATAGTGTCTTTCTTGAAAATATTGAATAGCATCATCCACCAGATCATCGATCTGCTCATCTGCAATATTAATTTCCAATACAGGAGCACCGAGTTGCCTAAGGCAATAATCGATAAGACCCTGACGATTTGATGGTTGAGACATTCTATTAGTCCTCCTGGTTTATTTAGACGGAAGAAGTAACTCCTGCCCTGACCATTACATCTCCTTCAACAATCCTATAAACCGTTGTTCCACTATTAACAAGAACATCGTATTTGTATCTACCCTCTTTCAATCCAATTGTATTAGCAGCAGAAAGACCAAGAGTAAGATTTGGATCAGATCCTGTTGTTCCCAGGCTGACGTTAAAAGATCTCAAAGCATACAATGATGATCCGATACTTACAGACTTAGTTAAACTTGCCGCGCCAGAATATCCAGTGAAATTAAATGCTGTTCCACCAATTGTTGTTACCGAATAATTGGCAACAAAACTAGCACCAGTAGAAATAACTTGATTTACTGCTTGGGCAACCCCAGAATTGGGGTCAAAGGTAAAACTAGCGTCCATTATTTTTCTGCGAGTTTGAGTAAAAGTTCTTTAATCGTTGACATATCTTCTTTTAAAGAATTTATGTCATTTTTCATGTTCATTATCTCTTGTGTCTCTGCCTCATTTTTTGCTCTGTTAATAAGGTAGTTATTGTAGGCGTTATTGTTTGTGTTCACAATAGCGCCTGTATTCATATCTCTTCTAAGATTGGGATGGCCCTCAACTTTCATTTTACCTCACAGCAATGGCACGAAGACTTCTAACGATAGGTGGTTTAGCCTGATTAGTTCCAGTCATAATAATCTTCAATTGGAATCCAGTGAATTCTGGAAGATCATCAACAAAGAACTCATACTCCTTGAATTGACCAGGATTGCTAGGTGTTACAAAAACATTTGGTAAACCACTGTTATTTGCAACATCAATTACATTTCCAAGATCATCGATGTTTCCATAACCAGGGAAGAGGTTATAAGGAGTGGAGTCAATATCACTATCATTAGTGAAGATCTTATAAAGAACTCTGATATCAGCAGTTTGATCTCTATAAGCATCAAACAGAACTTTCAGAGAGTTTGCTGGATTTGCAAGATCAATTTTCTTGGTGATGTAAACAGCAGCGTTAGGATCATCTCCTGTGACTCTAACTCTGTTATCTTGCGTAAAGTTAGAAACTGGTTCGTTCAGTCTATTTGAAGTCAGGATGAGGTTAACTCTATCAAGGTCAACTACTGGCGAAACAAAGGAATTTGTGGATGAGAATTCAAGATCAAGAGTCAGTGATTTGTTGCCAGGAAGATCACTCAACAGAACCTCTTCATTCTTCTTAGATGCGAGAACTCTTGGGGTAGAAAGATTATTTGGAACACCAAGAGAAATATTCTCGTAACCTTGATCAACGAAAGATGGTTCATTTCCATCCACACTGGTTCCTGTAACAGTTCTAACGCTAGCGTTAAGAGTCGTTCCAGTCAGAGTCAAATTCTGAACGTTTGGAGTAATAGTTTCAAACTGAATGTTGTTGCCACCAATTACTTTATCACCACCAACTTTCTTGGTTGAGTTAAAACCAAGTTTGGGGAACGAAGTATTTACAGACCTATCAATACCATTGCTGGACATGTCAATCTTGATCGCGTAAGAATCAAGAGATCTTGGTCTAGAAATAGTTGCATCACTGAGAGTGTGATCTCTATTAATTCTTCTCAGAGATACACCGTTCAATTCATACTTAGCAATGAGGTCACCAGAGTTGTGTGCGAATGATCCTTTGGAATCAATGTTTCTAGTAATGCCCGTCAAACTATTTCCACTTAGACCAGTATACGAAATCAATTCGTTACCAATGATTGCATATCCAGGATTGGTTGTTCCAACTCCAACATTTTCAAAGGTATCAAACTTGGCAGTATTTGCAAGTCCAATATTACCAGTTGACGTTGCATCAATGTCAGCACCGATGCTGGTTGGTCTCATGTCTGGTTTGATGTTTGAAATTGTAACACCATTTGTTCCAGAGTACATTGCATGATTTCTATGACGAATTTTGAGGTGTAATCCATCAAAGTTAGTGTTTGGTGTAACTGAATCCGCAGTAATTCCAGTCAGAACTCCAACTGCACCTGTCTCCTGAACAATGTATGACATTGTTGCTGCAATACCAGTGTTGAATTCCCCTTGAATTCCATCGAGAATAACTGCATTAATAGCAGAGATAATACCCACACTGAATCTTGCATTTCTTCCCAGTGTGCTACTTCCGAGAGTTGTGATTCCGAGTTCATCACCAACTGCATATCCAACACCACCGTTAGTGATAAAGCAGGAAGTGATAGCACCAGCATTAACGGTAACGCTAGCAACAGCACCAGATCCAGATCCAGAAAGAGTAGTGAGGTTAGCAGAGTAAGTTCCAAAACCAGCCGATGGAGTATAACCAACACCAGCATTAATAATATCAACAGATGCACCGATACCAATAGATCCGAGAGTATTGATAATAACGCCACTTGCAGTAGTATTATTAACCTGTGAAAGGTTAACACCTCTGATGATCACGTCTTCCATCGAACCAGTCAATGTAGAACCAAATCCAACAACTGCTCTTCTTGAAAGAGTTTCAACGGGATTTCCACCAAGTTTGGTAATACCACCGTTAGCAATACCCATGTCTGGGTTATAGAATGATGCATTGGCAGTTGTGTTTGTTGTAAACTGCGCTCTATACATCGTGAACTTGATGTCCTCAAACTGGCTGGCATCCCAAGTGGAACCGTTCTGAGACTTGAACAGAGAACCAAGGAGAGGTTGCTGAGAAATGATAGATCTAGGAGCATCAGGAGTTGTCAAAGATCCAGTTACATCTTCTTCTCCCATTCTTGAAATCCAAGCACCATACTCTGGTGTATCTGCAAGGAGCACAAATGCATATTCAGTATTACCTTTTAGGTAAACTGGTGATGGGAAGGTGAACTTAGTTGCGACTGATGCATCATCAGAAATATTAACTTCTGATGGTAAGAGATCAACTTCTCCAAATGGAACGATCGAAGTTGTTGGAGTACCGTCACGCATTGTTCTAATCTGCATGGTGACAGGTAATGTGCTATCCTTCGCTTGGAAATAACACTCAATTGCAGTAACAAACATTCCATCCGCAGAATTGACAAAGAATGATTGTGCCAGAGGATCTCTACCAGATCTACACTTAGATGTTCTAGCAGTTGCAGTAGATCCAAGGGATGCTGTGGCGATCAGATTACCTGAACTATCGAAGTTCCAGGTTCTTCCACCTCCGCCACCACTGCTGCGACCTCCACCGCTGCTCCTGTTGCTACCACTAGGTCTGCTGTAACTTCTTCCACTTCTACCACTAGAACTTCTAGAAGTGTATAAAGTTCTAGTAGAACCAAGATTTGCAGTTGGAATCAATCTACCTGCACTATCAAAGTTCCAGGTTCTACCACCTCTTGTTCTACCGCTTCTGCGACTACCACCTCTTCTTCTCTGAGTTGATCTATTAGAAGATCTACCACCAGAACCTCCACACTCTGTTGGAGCACCAGGTTGTGTTAGCAACCAAGCGGTATTGTAAAGATTTGCCTGCCTTTCTGGGGTAGAGTTGTGATATGCTGTATAAGAACTGTAACCATTGTTGACAGCAGTTGTATAAGCAACATAACGAGCATCACAATTTGATGCAGGAAGTGATCTTACGTTTCTCAGAATCGTATCTTCACTAACTTCACTAAGTACAGCATCAGAAGATTTAACAATGGTTTCTGATGTTGTTGTTTCTTGGAAGATAGATTGATGAATTGCATTGGATCTTACAGATAGAATATTTTCTTCTGTAAATTCAAGTAATCCAGATGCTTGGAAAGTAGTTTCCGCAGAAGTTTGATTCAGTGATGAAATAAAGTTGGTATTAGGAATAGAATTCAGTTTAACAACCTTAGTTCCAGTTACAAATTGTGGGTTACTTGGTTTAGATGGATCTGGAATATAAACACATCCAACAACAAAACCAACTTCATCTGTAATCAATCTTACATCTGATACAGTAGCTTGTGCTCCACTAGTCAGACCCTTCAAGTTCATACCTCTACGGGGATATCCAAAGAAGTCTCCATTGACCTTGGATGCCAGTGATGTTGTATCAACGTTCAAGACTGTTGACACCGATGAATAATCATCGGGTAGATTTTCATCATTATTGTATGGATTTAAAGTGTAACTCGTTAGAGGAACATCATATGGACCAGTTTTGTGATTTGCAAAGGCAACTCTAAACTGGAACGTTGGAGTCGATTCGTCTGGGGTTGGGGAAATGCCAGAATCTGATCTGGACATGGATCCAACAACAGTTTCTCCAACTGTAAAAGTTCCAGATGTCATCGTAACTTCTAGCAACTTAGGTGCCAGATATTCCGACATATTATAGTTGTCAAGGATTGGATAGACCTGAGTTCTTGGTCTCAGTCTAGTTCCTCTAAACTCAATGTTACGTGATCGCATAAAAGTAATGCTGGATCGATTAACGACCTTATTCCCAACATTGACTTTTTCGGTGTGTGGAGTTGTTCTGATTGCAACTCCTTCTCTTGTTTGTTGATGAAGTTCAACCTCAGAAGTTGTTCTTACGACTTGTGTAGTTGTAGTCTTGACATCATCTGTCGCATTGAGTTGTTTTGTTTCACTGGTTACCACAGTGTTGTCAGCAGTTCTTGTTTCTCTACCAACGACACTATCTACCCAGGATCCCCATTCGATTTCGGCAAATCCTTTTGCTTCTTCAATTCCAAGTTTTTCAGTTGAAGCTACAAAATCTGGACCATTAGTATCAAACTCATTTGTTTTGATGACCTTTTGATCAACCCAAATATCAGATGATGGATAAAGATTTAATCTTCCAGTCCAGTTGGTAACAAGGAAAGGATTTACAGATTCAACTCTTGATGCAAAGAGATTTTGCATTACAACCAAATCTGCATAATTAAGAGTCAGCAGATCACCAGTCTTTCTGAGATTTGGATCTGTAAGTTGATTATTGAAACGAGTATCAAGAGTATCTGGTGAAGAAACCCCAATTCCAGTCAGAGCTGCTGTTGCTAATACGAGATCAACTGACGTTGTATAGTGAGAAGGTCTCAATTCACCATTAAAGGTATCAATAGCACAAGAGAAATCTTCGTTTGTTTGATCCTGAATCTGGTGTGTTTTGAAATTATCGACGAAGAAACCACTCTTAAATCTGTCAAGACCTTTGGCATCTTGAATCGTAAGTGCCTCTGTTTCCTTTTCCAATAAAGAAAGTGCAGTATAATACTCTAAGTTGGTGATTCTACTATCAAGATCACCAATATCTTTCATGGTGTATCTCTTATGTTCTGCTCTCTTAATTGAGACTCCATCAAGGGAGAAGAGATAAGGTGGAAGTTTGATGGTGGCAATTTCCAGGTTATCATCAAGTCCAGCAGGAATCTGTGGATTTTCAGAAGGAACACCACGCACCACATTAAATCTTCCATTAGAATCTAAGAAGATTCTATCAATGCGTCCAAGATAATACCCATAATTCACAACGATATTCTCGTCAGACACAAGAATATTTGGAACAGACTGTCCACTTTGGGTGAAGTTTCTGGAAGCAAAATCAAATGGTGATAATGTTGAAGATGTATTATAGTCACCTACTCTTGGTCTGATGTCAATAATATCAGTATTTCTAATACCGTTAAATGATGGAATATCATCAGAATAGAGTTCATTTGCATAACTCTCAGAGGTGAAAATATCGCCAGTATCATTTGCTCCGACAACAAAGTTTTGGAAGACTACTCTTAGTCTTCTTGTTGGATTTTGTCTCTCTTTCTTTCTTATAATCCTTCCATAATCATAGAAAGATCTTCTCTGTCCATTGTCAAGAGCATAATCATTGGTTACATTTTTATCTGCCTGACCAATATTTGCAATAACTCCATTTACTCTTGAAGTTTGTCCAGTTGCATTTTCGTTAAAGTTAAAGGTCTTTTCATTCAGATAGACAATTTCAACTGTTGTGCCAGAAACTACCGAAACAATTCTAGCAACTGCTTTGCTTTCCTCACCAATAATTTTTTCACCAACGATAAAATCTGATGTGGATTGATTTGGACCACTGATTAATGAAAGAGCGATGGTAGGAATGTTTGGATCATTCTGATCATCAGACTCATAAATTGCAAGAACTCTCAGAACATCTGGTTTGTTCAGAGAAATTTCTTTATCCTGAACTCTGGTTCCATAAACATTGCTGAAAGTCAATCCATCATTTAAAGTGGTTGATCCAATACCAGATGAAGCATCACTTGATCTCGTAATTAAGATTGATGATACATTGTTTAAGGTTTTTTGTTTCTCTACAACTCTATTTTTGTTTAAGGTAGCAGATACTCTGATATCAGTTTCAGAATCTCTTGCTAGACCATTAATAGTTACTGTTTTAAGGTTTGATGAGAAGACAAACATGTCTTCTGTCAGAGGTTGAATTGTTCCGTCTCTGTATGCAACATGATATCTTTCCTCATCAAAAGGAAGATAATATTCATTATCTGGTGCAGTTGCAAGAGTTAAAGAGCTGGAAGCAGATGAAACATTTGTATAAGTTTTTTTAATTACTAGTTCTGCGGTTCCAAGATCTACACTGTCAATATTCCTAGCACCAAGTCTAGTATAAAGAGTATTGTCCTCTACATTAATTAAATCGCCAGATACAACTTCAAGATCTGTGATTTGCTGAACATTCTGTGGAGGTGCGCCATCAAACAGATTAGTTACTGTTTGAATACCTGCCAGAGTGAGTTGAGATCCGTCATTGCTGATACTATTAACTTTAAGGAGAACAGGATCAGAGATGCTACTATCAGTTGAAATAAATCTGACAAGATCATTCGTTGTTACGATACCAACAAATGTATTCTGAGCAGCAGTAATCGTGCTGAGACCAGCTGGTGAAGCATCTACACCATCACCACTTCTGGCGCTGATAGTGAAAGAAGTTCCAAATCTTCTCTTAGTTGTGAGTTTTAAATCGGCATTGAAAGTTTGAATGCCAACTGTGGTTCCTTGATAAATTGATTTGACATTTGAGATGTCATAATTTGTTGAAATAGAAACCGTTGTGTTATAATCTACACCATCTACTGAAATCTTTTCTCCTTTGTGGAAAGATCCTCTAACTTGTCTGAGACTAAATGTAGAAATACCAGAAGAATCTTCTACAACAAATCCAGATGCCCCACTGTACTGACCAGAAATGAATGCGCCTGGTCTGAGTGAAGTAAATGGTTGAGTGATCTCTAACTTAGTATAAGGAGAGATGTCAAAAAGTCTGAGAGTATATTCTGACTCTGGACCCTCAAATACTTGTGATTCTAAATTATAATCATAAATTCTACATTCACCAATCGCATTTCCAGCTGGTGAAGTCGATGCTAAACCAACTCTTTCATCTCTTAAACTTGCAGCAATAGTTGTTCCGAATCCTACTCTTGGAGATCCATGAACATTATTGATCGTAATCTTTGGTCCTATTGAAAGAGGAATTGCTTCTTGATTTACCTCTCTTGTAGATCTTGGTTTTGAAATATCTAAAACAGTATCCGTTTGCTTCTCAACTTCAAAACCTCTTACATATGCCTTTCCTGATGAGATCACATACTCCATCAAATTATCAGATGGAGTGTTTCCTTGATACGTTACTTCATCAGCGTTATAAATTCCATCGTTGCCAAGATAATTATTTAAAGTATTCTTAACCGAAATACTAAATGGTTTAATGTAATAATCGCCAGATTCATCATGAGTTCTTCTAGCAAACTCTGCTTTGATGAAGTTATAATCTGTATTTTTAACAAAAGTTTCAATCTCACCATTTTGAATTCTCATCAACTCAACAAAACTTGGATCGTCAGAATCAACGATCAGTCTTGATGTCAGAGTTGCAGTAATCTTTAATCTATCAGCGCCAGGAGCAGCATAGTTACTGTATCCCTGAGCATTATCATTCAGAGAAGGATCTTCATCCGCGTTGATAATTTCTTCAATAACACTCAAACCAACTTTAACAGTTGGCATCGAGGCATACTGTTGAAGAAGAATTGTTTGCGGATTTACAGTTACAAAATTACCTCTGAGGAAATATACACCTTCCTGAATATTTGCCGCAGATCCAACAATATTTGCATTAGTTGAAATTGCCCTAGCAAATCCCTGGTTAGGTGAAATTACCGTATTTCCATACGATAAACTATCAAGCAGAATTAGATTTTCTCCTGATGTAAAATCACCTGTGGCAAAATTTGTCCCAGACTTGGTGATGGTAAAATAAAGAGTATCTAAATTTAACTCAGAATCGTTTGAACTGAGTACATATTCAATTCTAGCCTCAATTCCAGAAGTTTCGCCCCTAAACTTCTTACCAACGAGTTGCTCAATGTATAAACTTACAGGAATACCAGCAAAATCTGGATCAATACAAACACCAGTAAAAACGTCTTGATATGAAAGTTGACCAGGAATTACTTTGGCACCTTCTTTAAAGAAGTGAGTGCCAAATTTCTCAATTTGATTTTGTAGAATTGATTGTAAACCAGTTAATTCTCTTGCTTGAACAGGAGTTCCTGGTTTGAACAGAACCCTATGAAAATTGTTCGCGGGATCAAAATCATCATAATAAGGAGTGACGTTGAGATTAGTTTCCTGGGGCATTTTCTTAGAATTCTAAAACGATTTTGATATCTTCTTTTTGGTTTGACGATCTCAGAACAGATGGTCTATTATCAATATAGATTATCTGCCCACTCTGAGGATTAACCTCAGGATTTGCTACACCTTTGTCAAACGTTTGGCCTAGGAAGTAGGTCCTATTATTTAGAGTAGTAGAGATACCCGAGAAAGAGGTATCGATAGCAACCGTTGCTGTTCCTCCTGTGATATTGAAGGATCCATTACCATCATGTGTATTTTGGAATCTATGTAACTTATACCCATACAAAGGAGCAGTTCCAACAGTAGATGATGTTGCTACTTGACTATCTTGCCAGTATTTCAAGACGCCAGTGTTTGAATCCCAAGAAACAACTCTTCCAATTGCCGTCGATCCAACACCAATCGTTTGGGTGATAACATCATCTGCTAAAAATTCAATTTGACTAAGTTGTGCAGCAGTTACCTTTAAAGCATAAACAGCACTAGCCTTATTCGATGACAATTTAGTTGTTGATCCATAAACAAGAGGATCTTTTACAATACCAATTCTTGCAAACTCATTTCCAGTGATAAAATCTGGATTAGTGCTGTCATTTTCAAGTCGTGAGTAAACCATGACTTTACGAGCACCCAGTTCTTCGTAAATATCAGATCCATGTCCACCATTTGGTGGAATAACAACGCTTGTCACAGCATCAGTGCTTGACGCTGAGTTTGTAATACCAGCAGCATCTAGGTCAAGAGTTCCGAAAGAATATCCAGATCCTCCGCTTGATACATCAACAGATTCAATCTTTCCGTCAGCATTAACAGTTACACTTGCTCTTGCACCTTCTCCATCACCTAAAATTCTAACATTATTATATGTTGTTGCTGTTCCATAACCAGTTCCTCTATTACTAATGGTTACAATTTTAATTTGTCCACTAGTTGCTGCATTATCTCTTACTGCTGCATTAGCAGTACCAGTTTTCCAATCCTCAGGAACAGGAATGAAATTGGTAGAATCAAATCTTAAAATATCAGTTGGTGTTAATGTATAGAGATATTTCCAAACATATCCATCACCACTGCTACCTGCTGCTCTTGGTTCTAAGTCAGTAAAGAGTGGTTCATCCAGAGATGGTTTACCAGTTGGATTTTCTGGTGAAATGCCATTATCAAGACAAATATAAACTCTATAATCTTGATTGATCACATAATATTTTGAACTATACAATCCAGTTGATCTTGATACTGGTGCAAGATTATTTCTACTATAATCATGCCTGTACATGTCATACTTTTCGCCAGATGCCCATGTATATTTTTCAACCACTCTTCTGATGTCAGAAGAGTTAATTTTTTTCATGGCAATCATTGTATCCCAATAACGATTTTCGTCGTTAAAGGAATCCACTGGCGATGGTGGGCTGGTGTTCCAGTTTGCATTTAAATTGGTTGCATTAGGCAAACCAACCCAGGTATAATATGAACTGCCAGTAGACGCAATTCCAGCACGAAAATTTTCAGCACTAAGGATACGAAACTGTTCAGTAATGATTGCGGACATTTTGAACTTTTTTCTAGTTATTTAGGTTAAATATCCAACTGATTTTAGAGGAGTTTTTCTGAGAATAACTGGACCAGTAGATATTCCAGTAAATCCATTACTCAGTTCAGGAGTAAAGGTCTTGGCGATTCCAGCGCGAGTAAAGTTTCTAAGTTTACCCCAACTGAATCTGCCGAAGAAATCACTGTACCCAAGTCCTGTTAGAGAATTGTAATCCTCCAAACTCACAGTAACTTTTGCAACATATGTTGTTCCAAATCCAACTGCCTCAGTGGTTGCAATAGAAACAGAAACTGCTTCATAAACATTATCTAAGAAAGTTGTTCCTATTCCAAGAACAGAACCACCAAGATCAAGAGAAGTAACTCCATTTCCGATGTTTGAATCAAATACAACAAATGGATATCCAGCAGCAATATTTGAGATTGTTTGAATTCCAGATGGTCCGACATATGCAGAACTTCTCAGAGGAGAATCATTTGGAATTAAAAGATCAAATACAAGTCCAGTTGATGCCAATCCAACTGATGTTGTTGAAATACCAGTAATAATACCAAAATCGCCAGAATAATCAACACCTATGATTTCTTCCTTATCAAATTTTGGTGGACTGATAAGAACAACAGGTGGATTTGTAAAGGTGTATCCAGCACCAGCATTAGATATTGTAATTGAATCAACTGCTGTTCCAGTAATTGTTGCGGTGGCCGTTGCTCTTGTGTCAGATCCAAATCCAACACTGTTGGCAATTGAAACAAGAGGAGCAGATGTATATCCAAGACCAGTGTTTGTTATTGATACTGAGAGAACTGTACCAAATCCAGAGATAACTGCCGTTGCTGATGCTCCAACTTTATCTCCTTGCTCAAAGATGTCAATCTTCTGCTTTGCATCTTCCAAAGACTCATTATATGAATCAAACAGAGGAAGAACACTATCAACCCAAATTTCAGTGGAACCAAGACCAACAGGTTTAATTAAGTGTGCCTCTGGGAAAATATTTGCTTCATAAAGAATTCTGTCCTTAGTTATTTGTTGACCGTTGATGAACAGATCTTCCTGCTGCTTGCACCACGTCATTGGTCTTTGAATAGTAATATCAGTTGTAAGTCCAGGACCAGTATATGGAGAAGTTTGGAAACTATCTACTGTGCCGATGCCAGTTACAAATCTATCTTCTTGCTGATAAGTAAAGTAGTTTAAATTATCCCCAGCATTAATTCTAACAGTGTCACCAGGTTTGATAGTTTCAATAATATCTCTACTCAAAACATCAACATCGCCAGTGCCACGATAGAAAATGATGGAGCAAGTATCTCCTACTTTTGGTGCTTCTGTAAATGTGATGTTTGATCCACCGTTAAACTCATAAGCAACTCCTGGTTCTTGTAGAATATTATTTAAGAACACCAATAATGTTTGTTCAACATCAATAAGGGAACCTTTTGCCGATTTGATAGAAGTTGGAGTTCCCTCTTTTCTCATGGTGAATACTTTTGTTGCACCATCAAAGAATGAATCTAATTTATCAAACACATCAAGATCACCAAATCTCCAACCAGTGAACTTATCAGAATCAACTCTATTAATATTGATTCTAAACTCACTAAATCCTGCCCCAACGGTTGAGTCTGTTGGGATGCCAGTTACTCCACCAGATGGAATTGTAAGAATTTCTCCTGTTTTGTATCCATAACCATTATTGATGATTTCAAAGTTAGTAACGCTTGAACCAAGAGATACTTGAATGTCAACATATGCATTGGTTCCAATCTTAGATCCAGGAGAATCTGGATGATAAATCAATGGAATACGTGTATATGGAGTTGGATTATCAAATACTACGATTGGTGGATTGCTGAAAGTATATCCAGTTCCTGGATTGGTAATAGAAACTCCAACAACGTTTCCATTAGATACAGTAGCAGTTCCAATTGAAACCACATCAACTGTATCGTAATCAGCAGTTCTCAAACCAACATTATAGGTAAGTTCTTGAACAACTCCGTTCAAGGTTGCAATTCCAGTTCTATAACCAGAACCACTATTTCCAATACTGATAGAAGTTACCGTTCCAAATCCAGAGATATTAGCTGTTCCACCAGCAGCGACTAGTGGTTGGTAACCAAAACCTTGGGTTGATCCAACAGAAACAATAATACCACCAACTGGAACAGATCCCGTATTTACATCGTTTGTTACAGAGGCAGCAAATCCACTGAAAACGATAGATGTAATACCAGCATTTTCTGTTAAGGAGAAGTCATTGATTCTAGAACCCTGAGATGGAATTTGAGCAATATCATTGATTAAAACTAATCCATGATTTGTACTAAATCCAGAAATATTTGCATCATCTTGTTTGATAGTAAATGTTTTACCAACACCAGTTAATTCGGGTGAAATTGAATCGAAGAGATAGTTCGTGGCATAGGTATGAGTTGATGTTCCAACAACTCCATTTCTAAGAAAAGTTCTTCCTTGGAAAGTCGAAGATGTTTGAATACCTGTCCAATCAACCTCATCTGGATCAGTTGCATCCTCTGGTGGTTTAATTCCGTTAGGTGCAGTATAGAAGTTAATTGTATTTCCAACAATATTATAGGATCCCTCATATTTTTCAACAGTAGATCCAATGATGTGAGTTGAGAGACCTGTTCCCATCCATGCTCTTTGAACGACAAGAACATTGGTGCTTCCAAATCCAACTTGTTCTACTTTCATAAACTCATCATCAACTTTAAGTAGATCGCCACCAAAGATCGATGAGATTCCAGAAATCCTCACCAACTCTCCACCAAAACTCATGTCTTCGACAAGAGATTCTTCAATATTTCCTGGGATTACTGGATCTTGGATATTATTATCAAGAGCAATGATACATTTTGTATTTTGATCTTGTGCAGTAAACGTATGAGAAGTTCCAATACCAACAGTTGTTAAATCCAAGTAATTTCCAATTGCAGATGCGAGAGCATCCTCTGGTGTTGCAGCAACGCGAATCGATTTATCATCTACCTTGATCGCATAAACATAGTCTGGGAGTTTATCAGTAGATCCATATCCAGAAATCGTAGTTGTTGCAATTCCAATTGCAGAAGTATTACCAGTTCCAGTTGGATTATAAGTCAATCTTTCACCAGAGGTAAAGAAGTGATTTGGAAGGATAATTAAATCATCTGTAGTGTCAACAATCAGCGAATCGCTAGCATCAAATGATTTGATAAAGATAGGATCTCCTCCGTGGAAAAGTCCAAATGCTCTTCTAACATCTGCTTGGGTATTAGTATATGTTCCTTCAAATCCTTCAATTTTTGTATCAACGAGATTAAGATTGAAGAGTTCTTCAACTCCACCCTTTGTATGGGCAGCAGAAGTAACAAGAGTCTTAACAACTACGTTAGTAGAAACGGGTGGAACATACGTAACATTATATTTGGACCCATCTACGTTTGCACTAATTGTTCCAATTCCTGGATTATCAGCATCAGAATCATCGTCAATATTGCCAAACAGAGTGAAATATGTTTCTCCTTCGGTATCAACTAGGAAGATGCCTTCAAGCAACTCAAAACGATCATTGGTAACATCATTGATGTGGAAGAGGACATGTGCTCCATCTTCATCAACAGTGCTGTTATTGCCAAAGTTAGCAATAGTCGTGATTCCAGGCGATCCAGAAGCAGCAATGTCAGTGTATTGTGCTCTTAAATCACCATTTGTCAATTGAACAGTATCGATACCAACTGTGGATGCACCACCAACAAAACATTGAGAAAAGATATTGAATGTAATTCCAGTTCCAACAACATCCGCTGATGGAGTGCAATTAATGTAGAAAACACCACCACTTACACTTACACCAAATGTTCCAATACCAGAAGACGAAAGGGTATCAGGAATACCCGTCACCATGTTTCCATATTCTACCCCGTATGCTTGTCCATTATTATGGAGAACATTTAAGTTGAATACTTCATGTTTTTCACCAGCACTACCTTGAATCATAAACTTATGCCCAGCATCCATCGCTGCCAGATCAATAGCATAAATGTTTACTGCTGTTGTAACACCTGCATTGATTTTTCCACCTCTTGCAGCAAGTTGAATAATATCAGCAACGGTTGTGATTCCAACTAATGTAGATAAACCAACAGCACTGTGAATGTCTCTATCTACGTTGTATACTAATCCATGAATATCATAATCATTGGTATCATATTTTTCGGGATAGAATAAAAGTTGCCCTTCACTTCCACTGACTTGGAAGTCGAAGTATCCTCCAAGATCTACTGCGCCATTTACGATACCAAACTCTTGGATATATCCATTTTGATTATTATCAATAATCAATTCAATAATTTCCATTCTTCTTTCATCAAGGAACTGAGTATCCTCAGTCATTGCAAAGTATTTTCTATAACGAGTTCCTTCAAGTGGGAAAGTATCGATAATGGAGAATCTAGTTGCTCTCGGTGTATTGTTAAATTCATCAGAGAAACTATCAATACTCAATACTCTGTTACCAACAGATTCTTCATAATCAGTAAGAGCAATGTTTCTAGTTAAAATCTCATCGGAGAAGAAAGAACCAGATACAAACTTATTAGTTTCAGATACGAGGTCAAAGTCATACTTACAATATGTCTCAACCTCAGAAACGAGATCAATAAACAACTCCAAACTATTTGAAGAAATTCCAACAGGTCTAAAAGTATCTTCACGAGATTCAACTTGTAAATCTGAGAATTTTTTAAATCCAACAGTATGGTTCATTGAAGAAACCACATCATTCCAAGTCTCATATGCGATCTTTGATTTCAAAGAATATGAAAAGTATTGATAATAATCACTATCAATAATTCTTTGTTCGTTTATGCTTGGTTTTCCGCTATCTTTTTCCCATCCTTTGGTTACTAATGCAGTAGCTTCAATATCGTATAAAGAGTTTACATTGATCTTATCAGAAACTTTTGCGACAGTTCCCGATCCAAGACCTTTCACAGAATCATTGATCAAGATTTCTTTACTTGAATTGATTTTCAGAACTTTATTTTTATTGTCCCAACTAGAAACTTTTCCATATTTTGTTTCATTTACGTTTGTAATTACGACTTCTTCATCGATAGAAAAATCATTCTTTCTGAGAATTGGATTGAAAATTGGGAAATCTTCAAAAGGTATAACTCTTGCAGAAGATCTAGTAGTAACATAGGTTCCTGGATTAGAAACACTAGAATCTAATTTATATGTGATTGATCCAATTCCACCAATGTTGGCGTCAATGGCAGTAACTTCGAAGAATTTATAGTTATAATCTGGCGAATTATAACCAGATCCAGTAGAGGCAATTCCAACCCCTTCAACAAAAACCTTACCACCAACAAAGAATGGGAAAGAAGATGCAGTGGAGAATCCAGTGTTCAAAGAAAGAGTAACTTCTTTCGTGATGCTATTGAAACCAACAGTATTAATTCCAATTCCATTTGGATTGTTAACTGTTATAATACTCGGAGGAACATCGTTGAGATTCTTTGCATTTTCTCTGATATTGACTTTTAAAATTGAACCGTTTTTAACCTCTGCTTGGAGGAATACATTATCAATCTTTTTATTTGTGATTGAATCAATAACTACAAATGCTGGCGCAAAATTGTATCCATTTCCACCAGAAGAAACACCAATACTTTCAAAAGAATTTAATTCCTCAACACGCAGAATTTCTGGTGTATTTGCAATCATCTTGAAAGTTGGATCTGATGGATAATTATATCCAACGTCTATCGTGTTGATTCTTCTTATTGGACCCATAGATCCATTGAGTCTGATTAGAGCACCAGATCCTGTTGATGATCCAATAGAGGTGATGCCAGGGAGATTTTCATAATTTAAGTTACTAGTCTTAATATTGATAGTGTCAATAGGTCCAGTCGCAACTGCTGACTTATGCGTATAGTAGAATGAACCATCGGAAGATGTGTACGAAGTTGATTCTGGTTTTTCTACGAGATTGAATTTGAAGGTTGTTGATCCAATGCCAGTTGGGTATTCATCAACCTGATAGGAGCTGTTTACAATTGAGATAGTATTGGCAGAATCCTGCTCTTTATCAACAAACACTTCTGTCTTTGAAGTTGGTGCAATATCAATGTTTATTGGAGTAAATTTGTAGAAAAGATTTTGAGGAACTGTTTCGTTTGTTCTTACGTTTACAGCAGCAGGATCTGTAACACCAATTGTTCCTATTCCAGATACTTCAAAGTCTCTTGCTAATCCTGTTGTTTTAAACTCATCTCTAAAATTAGAATCTTTATAGAAGTCTAACTTAAAGGCAGGGAAAGTTGAACCAGAAGACGTTACAGAAAGTGATGTATCAGTTACAGCAAATGAAACTGTATTGCCTCTCGTTACTTTAACTCGTGGATTAATTTTCGAAATAAAATGTTCACCTGATCCAGTGCCACCAATCGAAACTGGAATTGGATTAGATCCAAGAGCATCAACTTTGTTCGCTGCTAATTTAATATTGTTTGAATCAATTTCAATAGCATAATACATCTTCTGGTCAACCAAACCAGTTGGAACAGAACCGCCAGTGGTATAAACAATTTTATCTCCACTTACCAATCCATGGTTTTGAACATTAATAGTATCAGTAGAAGTGGTGATTGCAGAAGGCTCAAACTTCTTCCTATCAAATACAATTCTTCTATTGAAATCATTATATTGAACAAAAATAGTTTGCTCCTTATTTGGTAGAGGAACAAGTCTAATATTATCTTGGAAGGTTAAACCATGAGGTTCTTCCGTTGTCAGAGTTGCCTCATAAACGTTTGCATCTGCTGTAATTGGCGAAGTGTTTCTCTTAAAGCTGTGAGTTACACCAGATCCAACAGAAGTAAACGAAAGTTGAACGGCAGTTGACCCAAGACCAACAAAAGTTCCAGTTGATCCAAGTCCAACTTTTGTAGTTGAAATACCAAGAAGATCTGTTGACTCCTTGATTGCATATACAGTTAATTGATCCGAGAGGCGGAAAGTTCCGACTCCATCAGATACTACGATTGATAATCCACCACCATTTGAATATGTCAGTTCATCACCAGTTTCAAATGAATGATTTGGGATCAGAATAGTATTAATGGGGATAATCTTACTCGTATATCCAGTGCCTGGTTGATAGTTAGTGTTCTCTTGCAGATGTGGTGGTGCAATATTATTCAGTTGATGATATGCAATAGTTGTTCCGACACCAACGATAGCAGTGGTTCCTAAACCAACTACTTCCGATGGATCAAAATACCTTTGGAATGTTGGAGGATTGCCGATAAAAGTATCGAATCCAACTCTATAACTAAAAGTGCTTGGGAATTCGATTGCAATTGTTCCAGCAGAATAAGCAGTTCCAACAGTTCCATTATAATTTCTTTGTACCCTCATTACAGAGTTGAGAGGGTCAACATTGAGAATTTTTAACTGTTCAAGATTTTCCGCAGAAACCCCAACTCCAATAATTGTATTTTCTCTTACATACAGAGGATCATATGAACCAGAAAGGAAAACGTTAGTTGTTAGTCCAGTGTTAGATGGAGTATCGAGATACTTTTCTAATTTCCAAATCCTTTGTGGATTATTGATATTCTTTGTTCCATTGAGATTTGCATAGGACTCAGTGGACAATCCAGAAATCACAACGCGATTTTTGTTTTCAAAATTGTGGGGAGAGGTACAATATCCAATAGCAAGTCCACCACCGACAAACAGTTCTAAGTTTTCGGATGTAATAGTAGAAGATGCTAATGATACAACATCTTTTCCTACAATTCTACCAACGCTAATTCTTGATTGTCTTCCATATTTTGGATTCCCATCAAGATATACTAGATCTCCACTCTTGTAACTTGTTCCTGCGGAAACAATATCATAACCAGTGACAGCTCCTTTTCTGACAGATTCTACAACGGAGATTTGTCTTCGATCTTTAAAAGAGTTATTAATATATTCATTATACCCATAAACTTCATTTGTTTTTGATGGTTTAGAGTTTCTAATTAAAAGATCATAATTATAGTCAATTTGATTGATTTGTCTATTGTAATTAAATTGATCTGGTTTTGATTTGAACGTATTGCCAATTACATATGGGAATTTTGGTTGCTTATAATTTTTAAATGGACCATCACTATCAGAACTACCAGGATTTATTGTTGTAAAGTATGCATATACTCCGTTTGGATAATCAGGAGTTTTTGTGAATCTTCCATTATGTTCATCAAGATCACCATTATTGACAAAAGAATAATCTTCAACAAAAAATCCATCTGGGAAACCTGTTGGTCTATCCAGACTAGGATCTAATTCATAACCAGATTCCAACTCCTTGATCGTTCCACCTTCAATATTAGAGTATCCATATGGACCATAAATTGGGTGACCATCAAAAGCCCATCCAATAATAGGAGAGTGATTTTTTGATCTTATTTCAATTCCATTTATTTTGATTAAATCAAAAGTATCTGCACCATAATTTGAAGATCCATCTTCATTTTTAGAATACAAACTTTGTCTAAGTGCTCTGGGAGCACTCATAGATGCATAAGAACCCCTTGAATACTGATTCAAACTATTAGACAAGAGACCATCATCTTCACTTAGGAGTTTCTTTCTTCTTTCAAACTCATTGACATTCCATTTTCTAAGAGATGTTCTTGCTTTTGCTCCACTGCCAGTCGGAATAACATCTACAAAAGTAGTGTTAGTTGTAAATCCAGTTCCTGAATTATTAACCTTGATAGAAGTAATAACTCCATTTGTGATCACAGGAGTTAACTGAGCATCTTTTCCAGAACCAGAGATTTTTAAAGTAGGCGAAGAATTATATCCAAATCCTCCGTTAAGAACAAAGACTTCTCTTATTTTACCACCTTCAATAATTGGTTTTAATTGTGCAGAACTTCCATTTTCAAAAGTAATTAATGATTGCCTTTCAAAATTTAGAATGTCTGAACATCCATATCCAACACCACCTCGTTCAACATTAACCTTATAAACACTGCCTCTAAAATTAGGTTTCAGAACAGATTGGAAAGTAGCACTATTAGTTGTTCCAATTCCAGTGTTTCCAGAAATACTAACAGTGATTTCTGGATAGTTGAATCTATGTGTGCCACCAGAACCAACGCTTTGCAAATCTGCAAATATGTGATTATTGAAGTTATAATAGGATAGTGTTGTTCCGATACCAGCAGATGAAAGTTTGAAAGAGTTATTGTCTACCTTTGTTACCAGATAGTTCTGATCTGTTGTTAATCCACTGATAGAAGATCCATCAAATTGATATCTTACTATTTCACCTGTTGAGAATCCATGATTTGCAAAATTAATTTGATCTTTGCTTGTGCTTACACCTGATGAAGAAACCTTAACTAAGTTGTTAGAATATCCAGATCCTGGTACCTCTACTGAAATTGAAGAGAGAATCTTTTTCTCTCTGACAGATGTAAAGTATTGATTACCTTCACCAAATGTGGTAATGTTAATAGTGCTGACACCTGCCAAAGCAGAACTCTGGTGCCCATGCAGAGTGATCTCAGTAAGAGACTTAGTGTTTACATAGTAAATTGAATTGTTGACCAAATAAGCGTCTCTTGTCTGAGAGAGATCGGTGCTACCAATTCCAATTGCCGTTTGTGAATTAGAGCTATAAACGACAGCATCACCGTTTCTAAATCTATGATAGGTGCTAAATCCAATGACATTGGTTGATGTGGAAATATATCCAGCACCTTCACTTACGTCAGTAAACGCTACTGTTTTTTCTGATTTTAAGTTTGCTTTTGCTTTGGCACCAAATCCATTTCCACCAGTAATTGTAATTATTGGATCAGATAAGAAATCATACCCACTATCAATTACTTCGATTGAATCGAGAGAACCACGAACAGAAGCAGTTGCAGTAGCACCTGATCCGACAGAATCTGAAATTATGATCTGTGGTGGATTGATGATATCATAGTTAGATCCACCAGCAAGAACATCAATTCCAGTGATATTTCCATAATAACAATAACTATTTGACTTATAACTTAGAATATCAACACCATTGACAAAAACACCAACGTTTCCAGGAGCAGTCTCCGTTTTTGTGTCAAGAGTTTCGATAAAAACAGGAATCTTTCTAACTCCATATGAAGAATCTAATTGATTCTCATATGAAGCAATTGGATAAATTACTTGACTGCTAGCAATTCCACTAACGTCAACAAAATTATTATTAAAGATATCAGATCTAGATTGAGAAAGTTTGAAATTATTCGCATCGATTCTCTTCGTAAAATATCTACCCTCAGTTAAATCTCCAAGATTTCTAACCGTAGTAATTGCAACTGGCTCACCATACCCTGCCAAAAGTTCAACAAACTTATCTGGTTGATAATAAACTTCATCACCAGTGTAGAAACCATGATCAGTATAGTTTATAGTATCTCCGCTTATAATATAAGGAGAAGTTGCGCTATTGCCATTATCTGTTAAAACAACGTTTCCTGTTTTAACGTTTATTGGGTTTTGATAATGTGGCAGTGAATGCGATGCAAGATAAACCGAATCATTTTCATCATAAAATGATTTCAGTACATTTGCAGGCAAATTATTAACAACAGCATTTTGAGAATTTACCTTTGTAATTAATCTTCTAACAGATCCTCCACGTGCAGGATCAAATCCAGAAAGACCAGAAACATCAAATACAAACTCTGAGATGATTTTATTAACAACACCACTTGTTTCTAATCCACGTGGAGTAATAACTTGGATAGAATCTCCAATGTTAAAGTTATGGGGATCAAAGCTTTCAATTTGATACAGTGAAATGATATTGGGATTTTGTCCCAACTGGTTTTGATTCAGAATCCTTGCTGTCTTAATTTGAAATCTACCTGTCTCATTCGAGATCAAAGAATCCGTAACAACATTAGATTTTGAATAACCCAAAGATTGATTCTTAATTATGTCTCCTTCTACAAAATATGGAGTATCAATGTCTGTTGCCTTTATTTTATATTCGCCAAGACTTCCTTTAAGTTTGAATTCAAATTCCTGTCCGTCATCAAGAACACCATAAGATTTTGAATTTTCAAAAATTTCGAACCTATCGGGAATGATTCCACCAGTGAGACCATCAACACCTAAAAATTGAGTTACATTTTTAGATGCGTATGTTACAATACCAACATCACCAGTAGAATACCTTACTTCAAGTTCACCACTGCTAGGGAACCCAATAGTTGATTCAACATCAATGAACGTTGAACCTGACGCAACATTACCAATTACTTGTGTATGTTTATCAATTTTAAATTCACCATAGACTGATCCAAAAAGATTAGTATCTTTATCTTCAACATAATCAATATCAATCCTAAAAGATGGCACACCATCTCTAAGAATTCTTTCAGCTTGAACAACTGAACCTGATGCTGTTATATTGCCGTCTTTATCTTCTTGATATACATTTTTTGTAACGGATCCAGAAAGATACTTATCTAAAAGATCTGCTTGTCCAGGAATTGGTTGTGCATTTAATCGCAAAACTCTTCTATATCCCGCATCTGACGGAATAAACAAATTATCCTGGGGTTTTATTACCTCAATCTCATCATTGTATAAGGCTCTAAAAAGAATTTCAAAAGAATCAGGAGTTCCTTTTGATTTGTAAAAATCGACAGATTGTTTTATAAAATTGGATGGTCTTAATCCATCATATAGTTCTACGTCTTCAAGACCTGGTAAAAATTGAGTTTTTAACTTCTTAAAAAACTCTTTTAGAAAAAGGGATGAAACGTTTAAAACTTGATCATCAGAAACGTGCTCATCTGCCTCAGTATCTTCAAAAATTAGTTCATCTGGTCCATTATTGCTATGATAACTTGTAATACCACTAAAACCTCGAATACAACCAGTAAAAGAGGTATTTGTTTTTCCTGTATATGAAATAATCTCGTTATTGATCTTCAAAAGACCGTATTTCTCTGGCCAACCAGAAGTATCGCCAACATTAATTGTTGTATCTTCAATATTAATATTAGAAGTTACAGTTGTGAATCCAACAATAGAAGTATAAGTTCCTACCTTTGTATATTGATCAATATTTTCTAAAAGGTTAACTGGACCACCTTGATACTCCTGTGATTTATAATATGTCTTTAAAAAATCACCAGCTCCTTGCAGTTCTGCACCAAGGAAAATAGGCAGTTGATTTTCAACTACGGATTGGATTTTAACTCTTTTTTCTAACATTATCGGGTAATTTTACCGTTGGAGAAACTGGAAGAAACAGTGTATCTCGATCCAGATACATCAGCACCAGAAGATATGGTGTCAGAAATAACATTAACGTTACTCTTACTTATATCTAGTTGCAAAAATAAATCCTGTAATCCAATAACATCATTTGAATAAGGAATTGCTTGAATTTCAATAATTGGAAATTCTGCTTCAAATTTTGATGTTCCAACAATTTTAATTGGACTCAAATTAATTTCTCCCCTTACATAATCAATTGTTCCAACATTTCTTCTTAGAACTTGAATTTCTGATTGAGAAATTGCTCTAATAAGATTAATCGTTCCAGTTTCCATGTTTGAATCTGGAATATCTGATAAAAATACTTCACCAGAGTATCCTTCAACGTAAAATCCGCTAGTTTTGATGTTTACACCTTCACCGATGTGAAATCTATTACCAAAACAGAGTTCATAATCAGCAAAAGAGTTTAAAACAGGTCTTAAATCTCTTCTAATCCTAATATTAGTAATATTTGAGGTAATGGCAGAATCGCAATCATCAATTACTCTTAAAAGTTTGCTATATTTCAGTCTTGCACCATAACTATTCAATTCTGTTGTATTGGAGTATGCTTCAAGACATTCAGTTACCTTAGTTTTAAGTGAAGATGCAGATGGGAACTGATTTGTGTTATAATAAACATTCGAGTCAATTTCTACGTAAAGATATTTCAAATCAATGATCTGTGGGACAATACCTGCAACGGTATGTCTCTTTAATTTTCCAATAATGTCCGATTTTACGAAATTTGAGAGATAGCTGCCATTTTTAGGTTTGATTGCAATAAAAACTCTACCAAATTGAGGTGGATTGAGTTCTTCTCCACCAAAAGCAGATACAGATTCTGTTTCTGGGAAAACCTGTTTTGTTAAAACCTCATAATCCTGTGATGTAACTGCTCTGTTCTGTGCAGCATACTTTAAAGGTGCATATTTTCTAATAGAATCAACAGTTTCAATGTCTCCACCGCCTGTTGATGAGTTAACAACTGTAACAGCAGAAACACCCGTAGTTACAACTCTATCATCGTTATCAACAAGTCTTCCTGAGAAAGTAAAGTTCCTAACACCATTAGCATCAGCACCATTTGTGATCACATAGGTTGCTGTAATCACATTTCCATCTTCTAAACGATTACCAAAAACTCCATCTCCAAAAAGAAGTTCATATTTTTCATCTGCAACCTCTTGTAAGAGGAAAATCTTTGATGTGCCAGTTACATCAATAATACTTTGTGCTAATTCATACTTAACTGATGCAATATCAAACTCACTTTCCTTAATTTGAACAACTAAGGTAGAAGTATCAGTGTTTGCATTTGGAATTATGAACCTTTGATCAATGTTTGAAGTATCTACTGTAAACGACTTAGATAAAAACGTTCCCTCATAAATTTCAATGTCATTAAAGAATGCGGTGTCATTTGTAACTGGAACCGTGACATCTTCTGGAATACAGAACGTATAATTAGACCCGCCAAAACTGTCTGAGACTGCCACCAGACCCGCTCTAAGGGTCATTGTTGTTGGGTTGGTGGTCAAAGTACTAGTGTCAACAAAAAAACTTACAGTTGCCTTTGCTGACTTCTTAGATGAAGGTAAATATCCAATATTTCTCGCAAGTGATACCACATTCTCTCTTAATGTGGCACTATCAATAAACACCTCATTTGCCACCATGTTGGCATTGTATGAAGTGATATAGGTGTTGTATGCCAGAGTGTCAATCAGAACCGAAAAGTTCGATCCTTCGAAGTCAAAGTCCGTAAAATTGGAATTTGATCGCAGATAGTCCTTTATCTGCGTCTTGATCTGATCAAAATCTAAATTTGAAAACTTTGTAAGTGGCATTATCTTGTGGCTTGAAGGATAAACTCTAATTGTTTGGGTGTTCTAGGTTGCCCAACGATAAAATATGAAATCAGGACGTTATATCCATTATTATCATACTCAGGAGTCACTTCAATTGTATTGATTTCCACTCTTGGCTCAAAATTTTTAATCGTAAGTTCAATATCTTTCCTAATTATGGATGCAGTACCAAAATCCAACAATTCAAAAAGACTTCTGGATATCCTAGAACCCAAATTTGGTTGAAATGGTCGTTCTCCTAAGGCAGTTAGCACTAAATTACGAATTGAACGCGAAATTGCAGTCTCATTTGACAGCACAAGCGCATCACTTGTGATTGGATGCTTCTTGAAAGACAGTGAAATGTCCTTAAATGCCCGTGAGACTGGTTGCGGCACCTGTTATAGTCAATATATCTGGTTTATTTAGTGTCGAATTGGGAACAAATCCAAAGAAACCATAACCCTGAGTGAAATGTCCACCGCCACATTCAAAAATCGGTGCTTCTAATGCCAGAATTTGCTCTTTCGTCGGGAGTTTCCCAGAAATATTCGTCAGAATCCCCCAATCTGCCCCATCTGACTCCATTTTCAACCTGATAATACCGTGTAGAGACCTTGAAATCGGGCGTAAGAGGCGTTTCGGGAGTGATTGATAAGTCATAAATCCTCATTCTATTGTTTGGATACAGTGCAAATTGCCCATTTTCAAGTTCAATACAGTTATGTGACTTGTGTTCGTCGGGAATTTCACTTACATTTGTGTTTGTAGTGTCAATATCAGGATGAAAGTTGTCCAAAGTGAACAAATATTCGCCTTTGATGTTGCCAAAGTTACGTGTTCGGAGTTCAAAATCCATTGATCCAATGAATTGTTTCTCAATACATCGAACTCCATAGTCCATACAGTTCCAAAATTGTAGATTTGGTAGATCTAAATCAGGATCTGGTAGTTCTGGACGCGAGAGAAACGCGCTAATGGGTAGTTTATCATACATTGCCCCATACTTAGGTAAATATGTCTCAAAATAAAAAGCACGTCCAGGGATGCTTTTTGCAGTCACCCAGACGCCCTCTACAAATTCCCCGTAGCCGTCTTGTAAATCTCTCAAATATTCTTTACGAACCCACACTTTTTGTGGTGGGAGATTGACGACTAATTGACTCATCCTTTTCCTTGTCCTCGATACCTTTTACGAGCAGAGTTACGAGAGCTCGCTGCATATTTAGTATGCTGCCCAGCTCCTTGACGAGTCTTTTTGGGTTTCGACTGAATAATAGTCTTACCAGTCAATGATGCTTTAAGTTTTGCCATAATCAGATAATGCGAGTTTTTTCATGACCAACGCGGATACGGGGATCCACCCAAATATCAAATCCAGCACTGATAGCATCAAGACAGAAGGAGACATCCTCTCCACACATATCTTGAACCTCACCAGATTCAAATTGTTGCATCTTCGGAGCAAACCATGGATACTTCATCTCAGAATGCTCAAACACTCCATTCTTAATCAACACCCAACCAAATCCAATATAGTCAACCGTGAAAGGTTTGCGACGCTTGGAGATAGATTCCAGAGTTTCATGGTTCATGACTCCGCCATTCTTACGGAAGTCACCCTCTTCCAGCCAGTGAGCACATGAAGTAGTCTTCCCATCTTCGGTGCAATACCAACCAGAAACAATCTCTTTCTCTGTACCATCCTCAGAAATCGCAAGATCACACAGTTGCCAGAACTTGTTCGTGTCAAATACAATGTCACTATCAATCCACAACTGATAGTCATACTTCAACTTACCATCCCAGGGAATCTGATCAGGTCCACGAAGTACATTTGCACCAAGACACTTGCATCGTGCAAAGTTCACCATAGAAGAGTAATCCTGACTGATCTGAATACTCATTCCATTTTGAACCATGTCAAAACACAGTTGAACAAAGTTCTTTAAGAACACATATGAAACACCGCGACCAGGCAGACAGAACACAATGCTCTTGCCCTTCATACGTGCTTTAATAGCTTCAATATCAAACTCCTCTTTCTTCTGTACAGGAGGAGTCTTCGCTTTTACAGTAAATCCTTTTGACATAAGTTCGAATAACCTACAAATCAATTCTAACGCTTTATTTAGAGTTTGTCAATACGATTCCTCTATGGAATCTTTGACAAACTCAACCTTCTCATACGAAAGGTCCTCTACCTTATATTCAGTTTTCATGAGACCCACCATGCCCTTTAAAGTCTCCCATTTGTTCTGGAAATCTTTCTCGATTAAATTATGAAAGAGACATTTCTCTTTGGCATATATGTGGAATCTATACTCTTGAATAGTCATCTTTTAATCTTACAATGTCCTCCTCTTCACAACGAGATCCTAATTGAACCTCTATAATAGTTATGCCGTTCTCACCTCCCTTCAAGCGATGCTGCTCTTTCACAGCAATCTTGAAATGACTGTGAGGTGATGCATGATATAAATTATCCCCAATACTAACATAACCATCACCCTCGACGCAGGTCCAATACTCTGCACGATGGTAATGGTATTGTAAGCTTAATTGTTGGTCAGGATATACTACAATCCTCTTGACCTTATACGTAGGTTCCTCTAAGAGATTCTCATAATAACCCCATGGGCGCTCAAATTTTTCTGGGAATTTTTTTTCCATAAGTCGAACCTATGAGGCACTTTTACATACCTCAGAATTTTTTTGAGACTTCGATATTTAGTTCGCTTTTTGGGTTCGTTGTAGGTTAGGGTAGTTTGCTTTTTTATATACGCTTATCGCCGCCGCGAACGCATCAACGCCCGCCGCAATAACTGCCAATAAGTCACAGTAACTGTCCCTGCCCTATCTTATCACGTCTCTGAGGATCTGTCAAGTGTTAGTGATACGCTGCTTCCCAGAGGTTCTCTACATCAACTGACAAATCTTCCACAGTGACTGTCAAGTTCTCCCCACCCTGAATATCAAAGACCTTGTGAAAATCAATCTGATGGACATCAAAATCCTCATAGACATCAAAGTCCAGAGTAACACGAATCTGCTGCTTTTGTGCGTGGCTAGTGTTCATTGGACTGGTGGTGAGTTCCTCTGTATTATATAACAACCCTCTAAGGATTGTCAAGGTGTTTGTGTGGGTCTGGGGATGAGAATCGGGGGAGGGGTTGACAAGATCGTCGTGTTATGATACGCTCGCTAAGATCACAAGACCTGGGCACATTTATGAGATGATATAAACAAGACCTGGGCACATTTATGAGATGATAACAACAAGGTCTCAGCACATTTACAACAGGATATAAACAAGATCTCAGCACATTTATGAGGGTTTCTAACAACAATCATCAACACTTTTCCACAGATTTCACATACTTTTCCACACACATTGTGGAAAA
>Ga0208019_1000200_pt1 | contig 33243 bp, 46 predicted proteins | sample CB_VirMetaG_5_FD_184540 | JGI IMG/M metagenome (GOLD analysis project Ga0208019, IMG submission 184540) | Freshwater to marine saline gradient viral communities from Chesapeake Bay - CB_1508_1D Viral MetaG (SPAdes) (version 4) | ecosystem: Environmental > Aquatic > Marine > Coastal | place: USA... | reverse complement strand
CTTCTTCCAACATAATGGTTAAGTATTTAATAGGGTTTGTAGACAGTGCTCTTCCCTGAATACCGATAAGTTTATTATTCCTAACAAGAGGTATAACAATCCGTTCTTCACCGTACCGAGTGTCTAGAAAGGTATTGGGTTTGATTGTGTTGACAAACTCCTGAAAGTTCTCAGCGTAATAAAACTCTCCATTGAAGATTGCTCTATTCATGAGATATCTTTTTGACTTACCGACACTAAATGCGTCGGGCAAATCAATCCTAATCTTCTCTTTGAAGACGGGTTTCGATGACTCTAGTTTCTTAAAGATGTCTTCTGGATTCTCTGTTTGAAAGTTCTTACCACTCTTCCCATCCTTAAATTTTTCAAACACATATTCTTTATGTGTCTCTGGATCCAAATCTTTCAAAAAACTATTGAAGGATATACTGACACCACAGTTGTGACATTTGTAGTTTGTATTGTTTTTTACCTGATAAAGGTATCCTCTTGCCTTGTTCTTCTGCTTCTGGCTGTCTCCACATAGGGGACAACGAAAGTTATAGAGACTTGCCTTTACCTTTTTGAACTTAGATAATCTAGAGGAAATCAGATTGATGTACTTTACATCAATAAAATCCATATCACTCGGTATAACTCCTTTGTATTGTAGGTACCTCAGAGATATTTGTCAAGACCTTGGGGAGGGCTGTAAAGACTCTTAGAGTTATTGAGATGACTGCTATACCACCAACGGCCATCCAAACTCTTTTTTCTAATTGACGTATTCTTTGCAATACGAGGTCATGATCCCCGTCCATTTTATCACGGAGTTTGTCAATTTTAGCAAAGAGTACTGTGTCAGCTTCTTCTTGTTTTGATATACGTTCTTCATGTACTGCAAGCATCCTACTCACAGTAGTATTTACTTCAGATAATTTTTGTATTGCGGTATCAATCCTGAGGACTATTGGTTTTAAATCCTCAATTTTCTGTTCTAGTACGGCAATCTTAACTTGACTTTCCATGGGGCTTAAAGTATGGATTGAATTCCAATGCTTTTTTCTTAGTCTTCTTATCTTTTCTCTTTTGTTGTCTATCCATCAAATCCTTAATGGCTTTCTTCACATACTTATTACGACCATCTAATTTAAGGGTGGAATCATAGCCAGCAGTAGGACCAGCAGCAGGGGAGGAGCCACTAAATCCACCACTTCCCCCAGGAGGATTTGCCACCATACCTTCCTCATTGACACTAAACTCACTATACATTGCTGTACGAAATGCATCTACAAACCTATCAATCTTGTCCTTGTCCATTGGTAATACCATTAAGTGCATCTAAACATACCCGATCTAATTCAATTTCATGAATATAAGTTCTTGGATATTCGGGTAATTTATCTAAAAATACAATAAAAGTTTTTATAGAAGACCATAAACTTTTATCAATTTTATAAAACAACATTGGTGTTGTTGCATCACCAAATATATTATACAGAATGATAAAGTGATTTATCAATAAATGTACTTTGAGTTCACCACCAGTTTTATATCTTTTAAGGAGTCTTTTGATATATCTGAATCGACTCAGATCCTTATCAAAATCCTCCCTAGTAACTGCTTGAGGATTCTCATAATTTTTAATAGCAAAGATGAGGAAATTCTCCTCATTCAATTCATTAAAAAGCATTTATCATTCTGCAGTAGGATAATCGATACCGCCAGTTGTAATACCAGACATTGCAACCAGAGTCTCTTTCTTGACTCTCAGTTCACCTGCATTATCCAGATAGGTTGTAACACCAACCCAACCCTCATGAGTTACAGAATACTCAGTATTTGAAGTGATACCTTCACCTTGTGTATTGACACCATATACCAGGGAATCAGATGTTCCATATGATGCTTCACTGTATACTGAGTCGAGTACAGATGACTTAGGAAGTTGAGATACAGTGAAATCTACACCAGCAATAGCTGCACCACTCAGACCCATTGTTGAGCCAATGGTAAGTGATTCAGAACTAGCGATACTAACGATAACAGCATCACCATAGTATGTGTTACCACTTCCTCTAGTACCAAAACGGATTACATCACCCTCTGCACAACCACCATCAATACCAAATGATGTGCCAGAACCAGTGACAACTCCTGTGGAGTAGTTCAGGGAAACTGTACCTGCAGATCCCACATTGTCGTTGTTTCCCCAAAGTGCCATGTCTTGTGCCCTTGTAAAGTTACTTTCTTTCAAATATTTATAAAAAAATGGGAGACAAGGTTGTCTCCCATCACATCATTCTTCTCTTGCTTTAATTGCTTTTGTTACTACCTCAAGAAGTTCATCATCCATATCAGTCTTAGTCAGTTTGACTGCCTTACCTAAAATCATAAGACAAATGTCAATCATTTTTTCGCCCAGTTCTTCATTCTCAGGAATTTTAGAAATTGCATCTGAGATAATTTTTGATGCCAATGGAAGTAGAAAGGATAGCATGGTGAATACCTAATACTATCTTATATATCAAATATCAATCAAATCTTGAACTCATTGGGAATGGTTTGATTTTTGGTCTTACACCACTTTCCTTTTCTTTCTTTTTAGTGTCTTGTCTTCGTTGTGCTATGTCCTTTTTGTTAAGTGGTTTTTGTCCTGGCATAGTCTTTGTCAAAGCCATTCTAATGGCTTCCTTATGTTTGTCACTTTGAGTTTCTTCCTTTGCAAGTTTAGTTGCAGTGGCATACATTACAGATTTAGCGTCATCACCATATCTCTTTTCAAAACCACCCTTGGACTTCTTCATACCCTTTACAATTCTCTCTTTCTCTTCTTTCTCATCAGAAGAAAGAGTTCTTTCTTGAACTTGTGTTGAAGAAATATCTTCACCAACCATCTTATATCTCTTATCGCCTTTAGCCAAATTTTGTGCAGCAGGTGTTTTTGCTTTAATATCTGCCTTTGAGACTTGATATCTGGTGTCTGTAGTTGGTTCTTTAGAGCCACCATATCTTGCCTTTGTAGGTCCTAATGGTTTCTTCTTGCCAAAGAGACCCTCTTCAATATCGTTCTGCATTTGATCAACCCTATCAGATTGAGCCTGCATGGCAGCCTTTCTTTTTTCGCCTCTTTGTCCCCTCAACATCTTCCTTTTCATATCAAGAATCCTCATTTGAATTGAAATATCATCAGATTCTTCTACTTTACCAGACTTTTCGTCAAGTTCAGTAACTTCAAGTATAGTTGCACCAATCTCCTCAAAGGCCTCAGTCATCTGTGGGTTGATGACGATCTTATTGTTTACTTTTTTATCTTCAATTCTTCTTTCAGATTTATCTGTCTTTGGTTCTGAAGGAGGAATATCAACAACCTCTCTGAGATCTTCTCTCCAGTTAGAATGTAATTGTCTTTTCATTGAACTGTCAGATACTCTTATTCTTGTATCTATTTAGAAATTCTCTAAAATTTGATTTAGGACCTTTGTATGGTTTGCCACCAGGTTGAAGATTGGTCTTATCTCCTTTATTAAATCCTGGTGTCATGTCTACAGCATTTTTAAAATATCCTGTAGTCCCTGACAGTGTATTTGGTTTATCCGAAGTTCTCATTTTACGATCCATCTTGACCTCAGAATATTCACGAAGATCACGAATCCATGACTTAAACATTACATCATTTTCAGTAACACAGATCAGGTAATTAGTTCCTCTTCTTACAATCTTACCTACAAGACCAGTGTTTAGATTCTCTACCACTTCATTTATCTTAAAGATTTTTCCTGTCACATAATTTTCTCTTAGATTTTTCCAATCAAACTTAGGTGCAATTTCCCACAGTGACCATCCTTCTTCAACATTCATAGCCTTACGAACAGTATTCATAATCTGTTTCGCGGTTTTATCATCAAGATTATCTGGAATACCAGTTCTAAATGTGGCAAAGTCATTCTCAGCTGCAGCCTTTCTCATCTTAGATGCAGACATTCCACTTACATCTTCTGCATCTTCATCTCGTTCACCAGCTGAGATTGTCTCAATTTCCTCAAAATCATATAGTTCACCATTATATTTTTGAGCAAGATTATCAAATTCAGCAACACGGTCTGAACCTACAACAATCTTGATGTTTGAGTATCCATCATTATTTGCAAGTTCAAGTGCATTGAATATCGTCTTCACACTTTCATCATTAATAATATTATCTGCATGAGAAGGGAACATCTTCTTCATCAATTCTGTCTTCTGACCTGGTTCTAATGGATTCTTCTTTGGATCATTAGATCTAGATGGGTAGATTCTAATATCACCATCACCAGCAACTGATGCAGCACCATCCAAAAGTTTCTTATGTCCTACTGTGGGAGGATTAAATCTACCAAACACCAGAGTTAGTGTTTGTCCAGTTTTATCATCACTCTCACCCTCTTCTTCACCCGAAGTTCTTTGTCTTGGTTCCTCTTCTGGTGAAGATACTTTCTTTCCTAATTCTTGCTCTGGTCCCTTATATTGTACAGCCTTACCTGGTTCCTGTCTCTGTGCACCAGCCTTTCTATCAGTGAATCTCAGTTCACCAGCTTCAGTTCTTGCTACAATATTTCCTGCTTTATCAACCCAGTTGCCTTGACCATCACCAGTCAGACCAAGCTGCTTCGCACGAGTAGAAGCCTTAGTCTGTCTTGCCTCGCTAAAGAAATTAAGGAAACTCTTCATTTCTACCAATATCCTATATTGTATTTATTAAGACAGGGGATCACGAAGTGATCTCTTAAGAGACTCCATCACATCTCTTCCTTTCTTCATATTTTTCTTCTCTTCAGTCTCTTCAACTTTTTCTTTAATGAAGGAGTACAGCATATCCTCATTCATCTCAAATTCTTGGACATACATCATAACTTCATCCAGTCCCAGACCCACATCGTCAGCATCAATCACCAGTGTGTCGTAGATGTTTTGTAGTACAAATGGAAGATCATCGAGTTCAATCATAGTGCTAATCCTCTGTCGATGTTTTCTAATGCGTTGAGTAATGGTTCAATTTTTTTCCTCTGAGTCTTTGTAAGACCATCTGGATTCTCAATCTGTTCTAAACTAAAACCAGTTGACCTTGATGCAGCTTCAACCATTTTTGTACGAAGAGCTCCTACATATTCCTTTGTCTTAGGGGTGAGGTTTTTTTGTCTACCAGGTGAAAATACATCTTTATCCTTTGCGATGGATGCAGAATCGACCGACAGTATACCCATTATACCCTTATAGGTATCGTCGTCAAGAGAATTTTTCTCTGATGGGGTCAATCTTGTATCATATTTTCTATCTGGACTGAGTGGTGAGTCACCGTCTCCAGTAAGATAACCAATATTATTTAACACACTACCTACATAATTTTCAAATGCTTGAGGATCATTTGGATTATCAATGTAGTTATTTCTAGCTGACTTAAATTGTTGATGATTTTCATTAATTTTTTGTTGAATTTCTTTCTTTTGCTTGGAGTCAAAACTATCATCTGCTATGAAAGAGTTTTGCATGGTAGTAAGATTACCAGGAGATGATTGTGTACCACCTCTTCCTCTTTCTAACTCTCCATCATCATTAATCACAGTTCTACCACCAACATCATAATTGTTGTAGATGTTTCTTCCCATATATTCCATCATCTTGGATTTATCCACTCCAAGATTCTCAGTCATAATATCAAATATTTCATTCATCTGATTTCCTGTCATATCACTGACAAGAGTGTCCTCATCCAATCCATTCTTATCAAGAAAACCCTTTACCTCTTTTTGATAATTCTTAAAGTCTTCTGGTTTAACTTTCAAGTTGACTGCAGCCTTCTTACTTAAATTTTCATCAAGAGATTTATTAACTTGTTTCATCAAGTTATCGCCAATCAATGAAGAAATTGCACCACCAACAACGGGAGCGAGATTATCGTTATATCGTGACGATCTATATTTCCTCTCCATCATTTGTCTCGTCTTTGGATTGCTTAAATCAGCCATAAGATCAGAAGCTTTAGTTGCAGCTTGTGTCAAAAATTTCTCAAAACTTAGGTCTGCTCTAGGTTCATTCACTCTTCTTAGGAGCATGGAGAAGTTTTCAATTTCATCCTTGCCACCACTCTTCAATGGTGTGATATGTTCAACTTGGAACTCACCAGGCGATCTTCTCCTTCCTGCTGCAGCATATGCATCTCTACCATCTTGCATTACCCACATATGTAATGCTGCAGATCCTCTGATAGGGTTAGCTGTTCCTTGTCGGTTCTTCTCTCTAGGATCATAAAATTTCTTAGGTGATCCACTCTTTGCCAACTCATCTCTAGCTGGTTTTGGTAGTAAGTTATAAACAGCATCAGTAATCACAGGTGTAACACACTGCATATTAGAATCTGTATCATTTCTCGTAGTAAAAGCTTTAGTCTGAACACCAGATTCATCCATAGTTATTAAATCCTTTCTTTGTTCAATATGTCTTGCCTCATAGTGTCCTAAGTTACTACCTGTCAATTCACTAGATTCACTTGTCTTGAATTTACCTCTACCATCAATGAAACCATTAATCTCATTATAAGCATTCTTAAAACAGTTCAATTGTTCTTGATCATTAACGTCAATACCTGCGTCTAAAAGTATTTGACTCACAGATCTCTTATCTTTCTGTGTAACATCAATCTCTCGAAGAAAGTCTCCATTATCAATAGCTTCCATCATTTGATCGACCTTCTCTCTTTTATTACCAGTTGCAAGACTATTAAGAATATTAAGACCCTTTCTATTGTCAGAATCTTTGGAGTAATGATCAAGAAATTCTTTTTGGGACTGTCTTCCACTATCAAATCTTTGATCTTCTACATCAGTGTTGGCTATGTCTTTTACTCTATTGACAGATTCTTCAGTTGCAATATCTACATCACCTTGTCTCAAGGATCCGTCAACATTCTGACCAGCATCTTCGAGTGCGGTGTTAAGAGTTCTAAACTCTGATGGATCCTTAAGTGGTCCTTCAGGAGTTCCCATCTCCCTCTCAAGTTCAGCCTGAGCAGCAACTTCTTGTTCAGCCTCTGCAGCTGCCAGAGCATCCATCTCACTATTGTATTGGCCAATCTGTTGTACTGACTGTTGATTAACTTGATTTTTTCTGGTAGGAGATTGTACATCACCCCTATTGCGAGACATCATTTTAGCAACGGTTTTTACATCCCCACTCGCCAAAGCAGTTTCATCAGGTCCACCTGGAATAACTCTACCACTTTGATCAGCTACTGATGGTGCTTCTTGTTGTTTCTCTTGTGCTTTCTTTTGATCTTTTCTTACTTCAGGATAATCTCTCCCTCTCTCTGGGATGTTTGGTTCGTTTTTATCATAACCTGTCGCCATTCTATCAGGAAGATCATAATCTACAAAGCGACCACCTTCAAATTTATATTTATTTCCCGTCCTTGGATCTTCCCAAACAAGACCCGAACTGTGAGTATATCCGAGTCGTTCGGCTTCAATTGAAGCATCAGATTGCTTTTTAGCCTCTAAAAGTTCTCTAGAGGCTTTCAGATATTTAAATACGTCCACTATACAACCTAGTTCTCATGAAATTATTTATTTCTGAGTGCCTCGGCTCTCTTGCGTGCTTTGTTTCCACTACCTCTCGCATCATCAGCACCATACTTACTATAACCACCTTTCAGATAACGATCATGTGCTGCTTTTGATTTGTCTGCAACTCTCTTGGAATATACTGAACCACCATACTGCTTTTGATCTCTCTCTGCCTTTGCACGAGTACGGTCAAGAATCTGTCTCTTAGCAGAAGTGTCGGATCTTTCGGGACCAACATTATACTTCTTACGAAGTTGCTCACCTCTGCTCTCTGGTTTCTTCTCAACAGGAGCATCCTTTTTACCAAGAAGTCTCTTAACAGCAGAACGGAGACCCTCATCTAGAGACTCATACTCTTCAAACATGTCTTCCCATGTGAGTTCAGAACAATCGTATCCCTCATCAATGAGGAAGTCAACGTATTGTTCTACTTCTTCTTGGCGAAGTGACTTACGACGTTTCTTCTCCATCTGTTTATCAGTAAGAACTTCTCCTTGACCACGATTTGCATCAGGATCATAGTTACTAGGAGGAGTATAGTTACTTCCAAAAGACTTAATGTTAGCCTTTACACGAGCAGTTTGTTGTTTATTACTGGTACGACGTGAATCCTCATCAAGTGCTATCTGAGTCATGATCTGAAGAGCTTCAGACTTTGTATAACCCTCTTCAATCAGAGAATCAAACATCTGATCAAAGTCTTCAAACTCTTCATTCTTCATCTTTTTCTTGAAGGCAAGAGCAACACCACGCTTATACTGCTTGTCTGCCTGGTCGTATTCACCACGTGCAACGTGGATGTCTTCCTTCTTCTTAACTGCTTCACGCTTACGGGCAACTTTCTCAGCAGGATAAGGCTTCATACCCTCTTCAACTTTCTCTTTCTTCTTACCCATTGCCTTACCAATGGCCTTACGACGCTTCATCAGATACTCGTCTGAAGAATCCTCGTCACCATCATTATCTACATCACCATCTTCCTTACCTACGGGGTCAAGTTTCTTCTCATAGATGGATCTGTAAGCATCACCCCAACCCTTACGGATTTGTGATACTTCTTCAAAATGTGGGTTCTTCTGACCCTTCACCTTTGCCATTTCCTTACGAGCCTTCTCGTTATTCTCTTGCCTCTTCTTCATATCTGTCTCAAGATATGACTTATCAGCTTTCTCTACCAACTTGAGAAGAAGAGTCTTTACATTCAGAGACTCTTGTGCAACCAATTGGTTATGAGTTCTTTGTACTCTCTTCTCTTGGTTGAATCTTGCTGACCAAGATTCTTGGAGTTTTTTATTATGTCTATACTTAGCAAACTCTTCCAAAGCAATAGTCGATGCCTTGGAATCAATTACATCAAATGCTCTATTCAGGGACTCACACAATCTATCAATCTTTGCCTGTCTACCAGCAATACTCGACTCAACAAACATCTCAGAGAAAATTGCGTGTGCAGAATCTACTGAGTAACCTTTCTGGAACATTTCCTCCAGAACACTTTCAACAATCTCGTTAAGATCAGTGTCAGTCAAGACCGAGAGATTCATCTCAGAGATATGATCTTTTCCAGAAGTCAATTCTTCTTTTGCTTCGGTGTTATGGACAGCAGCATATGCTTCCATAAAATTACGCATTGATGAAGACATCTTTTTACAATTTACTTTTCTATATCTTTATTTATTAACTCTAAATATTCTCTCTCTTCTTGGTAAATCGAAGAGGGGTTCATATACAAATGAATCCCCTCTTGAATACCTGGTATCAACCACTCATTTAAATTTTTACAATTATCCCAATTAACAGGCTGAATACAATTCATCACTACCACAGACCAAAATGCAGTAACATAGTTAATAAACGTTGTCACAACTTTCCACCAACAAATCCACTGTTTACTACTCTTGTGTATAGATGAAGTGTTCCATCTTGTTCACATTTAAGATACCATCGAGTCATTTCTGTCACCTTTTCTTTGGTGAGTGCAAACAAAAAATCTTTTCCAGTATTCTTTCTGACACTCTTCCACATAAAACGGGTTTCTTCAACATAGAATGAATCATCAATCCATTCTACTTCTGCAATTTCTGGATGTTCATTTGCTGATTCTCTTGCTTGTGCCTCATCGAGCATTTCTTCATGTGTCACTTAAACATTCCTCTATCTTTCATAAACTGTAATGTCTCTTTCATATTTCCGAGGTGAGTATAACCCAATGCAACTTGAGGATATGTTGCATCTTTTCCGAATTCAGATTCAAACGCTCTTTGTGTGAAATGATTGTTGAGTTGATACTCCAATATATCAAGTTGTAATGTTTTTAGGAGAGCTGTCATTCTCTCACACTCTTGATTACCGTTGGTGTAAATAACTGCCTTAGTCATGTTCGATTATAATACGTTGCTTTACCTCTCCTCTACTATTTACAACAGTCTGTCGAATAACATTAGCATTCAATAATGAGGAGATATTATCTACAAGGTTCTTCGCAATTACATTGTTTGTTTCTTCTTTCCAGTTTTCAGTTTTCATTATTTTGCCATTCATCAATTTGTTCTTGTGTTGGAACAATCCATCTAAAGTTCATATCCTCTCTGATAAACTCTTCGTTCATCTTTTCATAAGTTTCAGGTGTAAGTTTTTCCATAATCAATCTCTCTGGCGCCAGTCGTCTGGTTTATCTTGTTTGAACCAATCTACAATTTCTTCAGCAGAACCAAACCCCGTTTTGTAATTAGATGGGTCGGGGTCTCCTAATCCCATACGGTTCATAAAATCATCCATAGTACCCTCTTGAATATCTTGAGCGGCTTGACGACGTGCTTTGTTCAACCAATCTCTTGCCGTAGTATATGACTTGGCAATCTTTTCCGCCCAAATCATATCTTCTAATTTGACTTCTTCCTTATTTGCAATTTTCTTACAAATAAACTCAAGTCGAAGCCTATATTGGGTAGATAGCATATCTATTTTATTCTTTTAGAGTATTTATTCTTCAGGATTATCTTTTTTATTAAACCCAAATGATGCTTCTTTCTCTTCTAACGCTAATTTAAGAGCAACACCACCAACTGCTTCCATGACTTTCAAAATGTCTTCAGCCTTAGCGTCTTCACCAAGTTCTTTGGCAATATACCAATACTTTGGCCAGAATGTTTCACCAGCATTTTTATAGTCTTCAAGTGTAAGAATTTTCATAGTTTAGATAATACTTCTTTGTAAATGTTTTCTGCAATTGCTTTCATCATCAGTGGAGGAACCATACGACCAACACGTTCAGTTTGTTGTGAATGTGTACCAGTAAGAATGAAATCGTCAGGAAGTGATTGAATACGTTTGAGTTCTGGGACAGAAAGTACCCTGTCTTCATTCCAATGAATTAGACCACCACTTGCTGTTAAGGTAGGAGATGGTTTATAGAATGATGCCCTCTTCGTATTGAAACAATGTCCCTTTTCGTGATAGTCCATACCAGATAGAATCTTTTTAGGATCCTTTGGCATCTTACTGACAACCTTTTTATAGATACCACTCTTTGTCATGTGATCAATAAGAGACTGAATATTCTCAGGATCATTATCAACACCATCAATGATATCACCAATAGTTGTATCCTTTGTTGATGTAGGAGGGAAAAGAGAAGATACTGTTAGTACGTTCAATCCGATTTTATCTGCAATGTCCTGTCGAACAGCAATAAAAATAAGTCTTTCCCTTGCTTGACCAACACCATAGTGAGATGCTTTCATCACTTTAGAAGTGACAAGATAACCAATCTCTTCAAATGCATTGGTAATTTTAGCATAGTAAGTCTTTGCCTCACCAATTGTCAATCCCTTGACATTCTCTGCAACAATAACTTTTGGTTGAATACCTTTGGCAACACGGATGAATTCAAAGAATAAGTCTTCAATGTTCTCAACTTTCTTTCCATCAGAATAATTCTTCGTCTTACCCCACCCATCGGAGTGTTTAGAACCCTCACCACGACACATAGATCCTGCAACAGAGAATGCAGAACAAGGTGGTGACCCATCAAAGATATCTAGTTCACCAGGTTTTAATCCAGTGATCTTAAGAAAGTCACCACCTACAAGTTGTTTGATATCATCAGGAACAATAGGTGTTGAAGGATAGTTAGATGCATATGTCTTCCTTGCTTCTTCTACAAACTCATTAATACATAAAATCTTACCCCCTGCAAGACGGTATCCTGTGGAAGAACCACCACCTCCAGCAAAGGTTGAAATTACGGTAAACTTTGATTTAGCTTCACCGTCATAAACATCTTGTAACTTATATGGTAGTTTCATAAGGGTAGTATTCCTGATCCAGTTGATGCGTAGTCAGAGGCGAGATCCATGACTCTCTTCCTACCACGGTTATTTAGCATTTTATCATCCAATAGAGTTTCAAACAAGTGGTCAATATTAGAACCAAGTTGAAGATTAATATGGTCTTTTACATTTGTTATACGTGAGAACTCTTCTTTAAATGCATCTCTGACAATCTGTTTCTGTTTAGGCTGATTTAACTCAAACCAATCATACTTAAAGAAGAAGTCTCTGACATCATCATGATAGATGTATGGATGGACAAGTGTTATATTTTTCTCATTGGACAACTGTTTAATTTGAAGAAATCCAGTCACATTATGTGGTATGAAATAATTACGTCTGAATTGATCAAACTTTTCTTTCGGTTCTTTGAAGTGAAGAATTGCTTTCTTACTCACGCCATAATAACCATCAGCACCAATACCACTCAAGAGATACTTATTAGTGATTTCAGGAAAAACATAGAGAAAAGGAAAGGTACACTCAAAGTGCGTCTTCTTTCTACAATCATAGTCTTTCACCAGACGAAGAAAATCATCCTTTAGATTTGAAGTAGGAACAACAACTGTCTTACATTCCCACCCAAATTCTTTACTGACTTCTTCTGCTTTACATGCATCATAAGACTTATCATCCTCCAAATGAAAAGTATATGCAGTAATTTTTTTACCAAGCCGATGGGCAGCAAAACCCAGACTCAAACTATCTACACCTCCAGACAACAAAATCCCCACATCATCTGTAGGGACTTCATTTTCAATAATATTTACCAGAATCTGATCGATCATGCAATATCAGCTAGTTTATCAGTTGTTTCTTGACCATTTACTTGAGGAATGGCACCTACGATCTCAAATGGGAATTTGATTTGATAACCAGAGTCTTGATCGTCCACCTCGTAAATGACTTCACGAAGCATATTGTAGTTTCTTTCCCAAGTTTTGACAATATCCGAACGAGTTGTAACAACATCATTCATAGATTCACAGTTCTTGGTCAGGATAACATATCGGATAGCCTCTCCATGCATTTGGTAGTATTTCATTGCACGGATTACAGGGTCCATGGTAGAACGAGTTGACTGAGTACCAGAAATGTTCTCAACAATCTCGATTTCACAACCTCTAAGGAGGTGACGGAACTGACTTTCAACACTTTTCTTATCAAACTGTTTGATCTGCGAAGTGTTTACCTTTTTAAGAAATACACGTTTTGCAATGTTGTTCTTTGTCTTTTGAACAATGGAAGCGATATTGAACTGGTTCACAAAATTCTGAACGTCTGCTTCAGACTTAAAGTTGTCGATATTATTATCAACATGTACAGCGACTGCACGTTCAAAGTCTGCCGAAGAGATAGGTTTAGCAGGAACATGATCATTACTCTCAAGTCCTTTGGTCATGAGGAAATGGTCATAATCAAACGTACTAGGATCAGTAGGAGCGTAATAATTAAACTTTAGTTCTCTCCAACCCAGGTTAAGTGCAGCCATGAAGCGGTGAGTCCCGTCAACCATCAAAGGGATACCATTTGGTCCTTTGATTGCTGTGGGAAGAGGACACTCTTCAAGTACACCACGAGTTATGAAAGATTGTTCAATCTTTTTGACATTAAGAGGATCAGTATCACCAGCCCGGGCGAAGTTATGTAGGCTATCTTGGTCGAATGAATCAAGAAGGAGAGAAACTTTTCCTTGAAATTTAACGCCAGGATAGATAAAAATAGACATGATAAAAAAAGGGTTTACGAATAAACTAGTTCTCGTAAGAACATGAATATAGTATATCAATAAAAAAGGGACCTGTCAAGGCCCCTGTGTCAGTTTATTTAATGGCTATAACTCCAACAAACTGATGATTTCTCCAAAAGATCTGACAATCTTTGAAACCTGCACACCATATCATGGACTTGAGTTCTTCCCAAGTATTTGGTTTCAACATGTCACGAAGTTCTTTCTCCTTGTCCATGATCTCATCTGCAGTGAATGATTTCCTTTTATAGTCATAGTGGTTGAATGTCAGTAGTTCTTGAAAGAACGCATTCTCACACATCAACTTCTCTGCAAAGATGAATGCCCCACCTTCATTCAGACCCTCATAAATTTTATTGATTGTATCTTGACGAGTAGTCTTTGGCATGAACTGAAGAGTGAACAATGATGTCACCAGAGAACAGTTTTTGAACTCATAATTGGTAACATTACCACGAACAAAATCCAGAATCGCCCAAGGGTAGTCTTTACGGATCTCTTTGTATCTCTCATCCAAGTCATCATAGAACCCACCAGCAAGTTCAACACCTACATATTGAGTTTGTTTACGAGACTGATTATTGGCAAGGATCATCTTGGTCAGTTTACCAGTAGAACAACCCACATCAACGACTTTGGTATGATCTTCCACAAAGTATCGAGAGAACGATACAGTATCCTCCAGGAGGTTTGAGTAACCCCGAATAGATTTGTCAATATGATTATCGAAACCTTCTGGTGAATGTGCGAAAGAAAAGTCGTATGTCATTTTCCAACTCCGTAGTCTGGTGCTGTTTCTGTTTCAAGTTCACGAATCTCCTTTGCAGCTTCTTCAAGAGAAGATTCGATCTGTGTATCCAGTGTACCAATGGTTTCACGAATGTCAACAATACGTTGAGGGATACATGTTGGATCGTAAGTATATCCTTCCTGTTCTTTATATAGCACCTGGCGAATTGCAGCTGCTGTTCTTACATCAAGTTCAAGTTTAATCACAGGTCTCCCTCCTTACGATAGTGCTTTAGAAAGTTCTGCATTGATAGTCAATGCTACATCCGAAGGAACATTAGAATATTCTGCTTTGAAATTGCCGTCTTGAATAATAATCACGGCACATCCATCTTTAGTCTTAGTTTCTTTTTCTTCAATCATAGCTATGCTTTCTGGAATTCCATCATTATCTTCAAACCAAGAAATGTTTCTAAATGATTTTTCTGGGAAAATATTAGGAAGATCATCTCTCCAATCATCCCATTCAGAAGAGAGTTTACATCTATTAAATCGTGTTGAAATCATATCAACAATTGTGTTTAACTCATCATCATCAAAGAAAAAATGAAAGTGATTTCTTACATTGTCCTTAATTCCTCTTAAACAACTGCTATTTGGATTCCTGCCAACTTGATCGGAAAGTGTTTTACGAACGATTCTCCTCCAAGACTTATTGAACTCCATTTCAAAAGACGGATACTTTTGTTTAAGTTGATCAACTGTTACTCTTACTTTTTTCTTGTTTGTTGTAGCCATCACAGATCTCCCTCCTTACGATTTTCAGAATAATGAACATCAAAGGTACCCTCAGGATACCGTGCCGACAGTTTCTCAACATTCATTTCAAGAACTTCATCAAATGATGTATCAAGTGCCATGAATGCTTGAGCAAGATACCAACAGATATCTCCAAGTTCACGTTTCATATGAAACACATTTTCTTTAGTATAGGGTTTACCCTGAAGGAAAATCTTTTTAACGACTTCAGTAAATTCACCAGATTCGGCAGTCAAACCAAATGCTGCTGTCATCAATTGTGTGACATTACAGTCATCCTTTACTTCAAGTTCAGAAAGACGTTGTGCAAGAGTAGGCCAATCAAGACTTGGTTGACTTGTAGTTTGACGAACAAACTCTACGTACTTTTCGGGATCAATCTTGCTATTAGAAATAGTCATGGGTTAAATGGTTCTTGTTGGGTATCAGGTAAAATTTGTTGAGGTGGTAACTCGGGATCACCAGGCATTGTTGTGTGAGAAACATCTACAGTTTCTTGAGGAGGAAAGTATATTTTAACATAGGTATAATCATATGCCCAGTTTCTCTCACAGATTTCTTGTGCGTATTTTTCAGACCCACAATGACAATACCTATTACCTCTTGTATCTCTCACTTCAAAATAGTGAGCTGGTTCATTTATTACAAGTTTAGATTGTAATTCTCTTGTCGTAAGTCCCATATCAGAACTTAAATCCTTCAAATGATTTTTTAGGTTTTTCATCATAAGTATACTCCTCTTCTTTCTTATTGTCAAGGAGATCATCCTGTGCATTCTGTTCACAATCGTACAGTCTCATCTTAGCACGATCAATGCCAACCACAAATCTCTTGTAGACACTAAGATCGTTGTATCTGTTCTTGAGCTGTTTTACAAGTATCTGTCCCAGGGATTCAAGCTCTTCAGTCGAAATAAGGGCAAACATAAGATCAGCAGTAGCAGGGAGTCCAAAGGACTCACTAGTATCAGTAAGCTCAACATCAGAGCTACCATAACCAGAACGAGTGGTCTGCGTGGCAGATACGATAGGGACGTTTGCTTCGCAAGCCAGTCCTCTAAGTTCTTCAGCAATAGACTTAATAATCGTATATGAATTAACATTGCTACCTCCCCGATACCGAGAGGAAGCACAAATATTAAGGTAATCAATGAAAATAATGTCAGGCCTGAATGACTTCTTAAGGGCGAGTTCATTAAGAAGTGACTTAAAGTGTCCACTGTGTGCAGTCGCAGTAGGATATTCTTTGATGATAAGAGTTCCCTGAGTCTTCTGAGCAAGGTTCGTAACCTTCTTCTCAAAAGTCTGTTTAGGAAGTTCCGCTATCTCCTGAATATTTACATTAAGTAGGTTGGCGTCAATACGTTCTGCGATCTTCTCTTCTGCCATCTCACATGTGATATACAACACATTCTTGTTCTGAAGTAGGCAAGAAGATGCCATGTGACACATAAACAAAGACTTACCCACACCTGTACCAGCAAGAGCAATATTCAGAGTCTTATTAGGTAAACCACCTTTAGTAATCTTATTAAAGTATTCAAGATCGAATTCAATCTTATTCTCTTTCTTGTGATACAGTTCAAATCGTTCTTCATAATCATTCAGGTAATCGTGACCTACATGATTATCAAAACTAACACTCAACGCATCAGAAAGAATAGAAGGAATTGCATCAGGTGCCTTCTTGCTATCTTGTCCATCAGCAATCTGAATTGATTCCATCAGTGCAAGATAGATGGCACGTTCTTTACACCACTTCTCCGTAGTGTCACACAACCACCCAAACTCCTGTGGTTCCTCAGTCAGATTACTGACTAAGTGAATCAACTCTTTAAATGACGTTTCATTGATATCATTCCTCTTCTCAATCTCAATACTCAAGACTTCCTGTGTAGGAGTTTCATTGTATTGATTTACAAAGTCAACAATCTCTTCGAACACAATCTTCTGATTATGATCTTGAAAGTATTCTGCTTTGATAAAGGGAATTGTTTTTCTTAGAAACTCTTCATTGTGTAGAAGACTCTTGAGGACAAGAAATTCAACTCTCTCCATAACTAAATTCTTTCCGTGCAATTTGATCTAACTGTTCCATCACCTCAGGGGTGAAATATGTCTCAGGGTCTTTCAAGATAGCCTTGGCATATACCTTCTTACCATCAATCTCATACCGACCTGCTACATTCTTCCACAGACCACCGATTTCTCCAAGTTCTAACAGACCATAATATTTGTCTAGTCCTCTTTCATCATAGTAAAGACGAACTGTGACATCTTTATTCTCTTTACTCAGACGCGACTTAGCAGTCTTTGCCTTGATAAGGTTTCCAACGACTTCTGTTCCATCCTTTTCCTTTTTCTTGCTGAGATAAATGATGGTAGATGCAGCATACTTAAGACCACTGCCACCACCCATTTCTTTTGTAGGAACGTAAGAACCAATAACATCGTAGGTATGATTAGTTACAATCATTGGAATGTTTGCTTGACCAAGTTTGAGAGTTAACATACGGAATGCACCTTTGACAAGTTGAGATTTGGTCATATCTCTGACTTGTTTATCATCAAGAGCATCCTTAATCTCTTTCTCTGTAGAAAGCATACCCAAGGAGTCTAACACGAACATACAGGGTTTACGTTCGTCTTCTGATTTCTTAAGGTATATATCGACTGCTCTTAGTGCTTTGGATCTAAACTCCTCAATTGTCACGACATTAACAACAACCAGACGACTTAGGTCAATACCACGACTCTCAAGAAGAGATTTATTAACTGCTGCTTCAGTGTCAAAGTACAAACAGTAACCGTCAGGATTACTATCCAGAAAATTCTTAACCACAGCGAGACTAAAGAAAGTCTTGCCAGTAGAAGACTCACCAGCAATGGCAGTAATCTTATTCCCAGATACACCACCAAATATACTACCTGAAACAAGTCCGTTAAAGATGTACGAACCCGTGTCCACATATGATTCTGAGTCGTCGATGTCTGCGGCAAGTTTTGTGTAGTCATCTCCGATCTCTTTTACAATATCTTTTAGGAAATCCATCAGCCAAAAAATAGTTCTAGGTTTACAGTCTTCTCAACATTCCATCCGATTGCATCAAGAATAGTCTTGAGTGGTTCAAGGAAAGCTTTGTTGAATTGTAGTTCGTAATCGATATATCTGTCAACACCAATCTCCCTTGGAAATTCTGAGATGAATGAAATTACATTCTCCCTGATTGGATTGGCTTTCTTGAGATAGATAAATTTTATCTTCTCACCGTTATTAATTTCAGAGTATTTACTTGTTAATCCATACTCTTTTATGTAGTGATTGTATAGAAGAGCACCACGAACATGAATAGGAGATCCCTTTGCATAGATTGTAGAGTGACTCTTGTGTTTCTTTACATCAGATACTGATCTAGGAAATGCAATATCTTCTGGTGACAACTTATTGAACTTTTGTCGTGAGTCATCAATGAACTTAATGACATCATCTTCGGTACCAGTCATCATCAATTTAAGAGCATCCTTAATCATCGTTCGACAAGGAGCAGGAGTCGATGACTTCACAGCCTCGATACCCATGATCTTCAGTTTTGGTTCTGAGTAACGAACTCCCTCACTATCCCACACATTGAGAATGTATCGTTTCTTTGCAGTCCAGATTCCACGGTCAGCAATATTCTCCCGTTTCATCTGCATCTTCTGGTCATATGCATTCACATATTCCGCGAGTTCCTGATAACTCTTCTCAATGAACGGTTCCAGCTTCTCTTCGCACACCTTATTAAGTAAGGTGACAACTGTTGCTTTGTCGCCAGACTTAGAACTAAGAAATTTATTAACAACAGGTCCAAAATTAATATAGATTGAGTCAGTGTCAGATGCAATGACATAATCAGTATCTGTAGTTTGTAATAGGTTATTTAGATAACCGTTCACTTTATTTTCAATCCAACGAATTGATGTTTGTCCAGAAAGAGTAATTGCTTCTGCGTTAGCAAGTTTGAAGAAACGGAAGTATTGGTTTCCAATTGCACCATAGCAAGAGTTCAGTGCAATCTTACGAGCCATTTGGAAGTTATTGTACTTGGCAATATCTTTCTCAAGTTGTTTTGTTGGTGTCTTCTCATACTCCTGTTTTGCTTGGAGCATTTTCTTTTTGAAGATCTTACGTTCTGCGTACATCTTCTCCATCAACTCGGGCATGAATCCTTTGATATCCTTACGGAACATAGCACCATTTGCACAGACCGCATAGTCCTTGTACATCTCGAAAGTGATCTCCTTATTCAAGATCCTATCAATGGTTGCAGAAGGGTGTTTCTCCTCCACCAGGGTCTCAGGAGAGATGTTGTACTGCATCATCAGGTGGGGATACAGGGAGTTCAAGTCAAACGACACCACCCAGTCATAGACACCAGGGACAGGTTGTTTCACATATGCACCTTCATACCTCTCAGACTTCTCTGAACGGTCACGAGGAGGAATCACAATGTTTCTCTTCTTGAGATAGTTGTAGATGATCGTATCCCACATACGAACCTGATACATCACATCAACAAAGTTCACCTTGGCATCATATGCCATAGTCAATGCCAACTCAATCAGTTTCATCTTGTCTTCCAAACGGTCAACAAGTTCCACGTCAATGATGTTATAGTCTACAAACTTCTTCCAGTTACCATTGTAGAAATCTTTGAATGTATCAAACTCTGAGTGATCGAGTTTTTTCTGACCAAGTTCAACCTGAGCAATGTAATCCAGTCGATAACTCTCCTGGTTTGTATAAGTAAACTTCTTATACAGTTCCAGATAATCAAGTGTAGTGACACCAGCAATATCGAAAGTATTAAACTCACGACCATTGATGAATATATTCTCATGGCTAATAATACCCCAAGGAGAAAGAAGTTTCATCTTCTTGGTTCCCATGATTCGATCAATACGACCACAAAGATATGGAATATCATACAGACGACAGTTCCAACCAGTCACAACCTCTGGAGGATTCTGACTCCAATGGTAGAGGAATGAGTTGATCATTGCGATCTCATCCTCAAAATAGTGATAAGTTACGTTATCTTGTGTAGGAATATAAGGTTTTCTACCCCAGGTATTAATCTTTTTAGTTGAATAATCCTGAATAGAGATAGTCAATAACTCCTCAGAACAAGAATCTGGGTCAGGAAATCCCTGTTCAGATTTAACCTCAATATCGATCGTTACAAGATTAATTTTCTTGATATCAAACTTGATCTCATCTTCAGGATATTTGTCAGAGATATACTGAAAGACATAACGGTCATTACCGTAAATCTTGAATCCGTCTACATCTTCATATTTTTTATAAAAATCTCTACAATCTCTTACAGTACCTGGCTGAATGGGTTCTACATTTTCACCCTCTAGTGTTTTATAATTCGTTTCCCTATTTGATTTAACAAATAAAGTGGGAGAATATTCTTCTTTGAAGATAACGCTTCTCCCATTTTCATATCCACGAACCAGAAAGTTGTTACCAACAACCTGAACATTCGTATAAAATCTCATTACTTAACCAGGTCTTCGTACTTCTCAGTCAGTTTACTATTAGGATCCACAAGGGTCAAGATCTTATCCGAATGAATCATAAATGTATTTTGTTTTGTAATGTCAACCAACCAAGGTGTCAATGTTCCATCATCATGTAAAATAAATGGTTCGATTAACTTGCAATCTGGTTGACCAAGATCAGACGTTACTTCTTCAATCTGAGCTAGTAGAACTTGACTATTCGTTAATAGCAGTACCTTCAGATTCTCTAGTTTCATATTTTTTTACTCCATCAGTATACATTTTTACAACTTGTTCAATAGGTTCAGTGATAGTCACAACCCAGTCTGACACCACAGGAATAATCTTATCTTTACTTAGTGGCATCCATGGAAGAAGTTGAATTTTAGAAGGAACTCTTGATGAACCTTCCGTTTCACCCAAATCACTGACAAGATTTACACGACAAGGATATTTAAGGTAGTAACCAACTACTTTTTCTTCGACTACCATTTCCTGAACGTCTGCGACAACATCCTCTCCAGATTTCAGGAGTAAAAGTTTTACACTCATTTTTTTACAGTTTTTCTTGAAATAATTATACCAATAAAAAAGGGAGGTGTCAAACTGGATTGTGCCAGTTACCTCCCCGTCAGCGGCGACGATACTTTATTTAGAGATAATCCTTACGCTGATGATGTTCTGGAACAACCTTTGTGAGGGTTATTGTAAGAAGTCCGTCCTCAAATACGACGTTGGAGACCTCAGTGTCGTCAGCGAGGGTCCAGGCTCTTTCAAAGTTTCTTTGAGCCAATCCCTTGTGGATAAACGATCCCTCTTCATCAGATGTTTCCTTTTCCCCCCTGACAAAAAGTTTTCCATACTCGGTGTAAGCATGAACCTGTTCCCTCTTAAATCCTGCTAGTGCGATTTCTAGTCTTGTTTCAGTACTATTTACCTGAATAACATTATAAGGTGGATAATTATGTACAGATGTGTTGAAAACTCTGTCGAAGTATTCATCCATTCCAATCGAATTCTTTGCAATCCGATCCATTAGCTGATCCAAATTGGTAGCATTATACTTTGCTAGTGTCATGAGACTTCTCCTTTTTAAAGCGAGATTGTGTTGTGTGGACCCTTACGGCGTCCAATACTATTTAATCATAAAACGAAAAAAAGAGATACAGTAAAAACCGTATCTCTTTATAGGGTGTTCCGATTGTAGAGTGTGCCGCACGAAAGACACGTATTATTTATTCTCCCTCTTCGGTCTTTCCTCTCTTACCAATGTTGTATTTTTGTTCCAGAGTCCAGTCTTGTTTATCTTTATAAGACAGAACTTTGATTTGGTTCAGAGGTGCGATATCAATAATTGAATCCTCATTCATTATCGTAATAAGTCCCCAATCTGAAAGAAGCTTAGTAATACGATTCCTACGCTGAACATCATTGATGGTAAGGTTAGCGTATTTGCCATCTAGGGCAAACAGTTCCTTAAAATGTACAATGTAGTACTTGCCTTGTTTATGAAGAATATGACAAGACTGATATAACTTCTTTTCTTTTCTAGAAGCTACACCAATACGGGTCAGAGTTTCTCTTACCTTAAGAAAATCATCAGGTTCATTGAGTCGGATCTCAACCATTTTATCTTGAGACCAACTTACCTGAGGTTCAACAGTTTGTGTCATTTAGTACCACCAGTGTCAAGTCGTTGTTTGATGAATTCAATTTGTTCATTAGATAGTATTTTCAGAACTTGAGATGCCTTCTCATTACTATATCTATAGTATTGTTTAACAAACTCTAAATCTGATACCTTTTCTTTTTTTATCCAAGGAGAGAATCTCTTCCTCTTTCTCAATATATTTAGATAAAAATTATATTGCATGTCTTTGTCTAAGAAATGATACTTATTCATTTCATTGGCAAACAACACACAATCAAGATGACCAGAAAAACAACGATTAATAATATAAGCTGGGTACTCTTTCGCAAGAGTTGAATCTTCTTCAATAAGATTCTCCTTTGTAAAGTTGAGTGAATTCAACCAATCTTTAAGTTCCATAACAAAATAAAAACTCTTTTACAAATTTTTCAGACCTCTCTTCTCCAAAATTACTTTTGAGATATCCAGCAACTGGATCGAGTTTGGTCATATAATTATCAAAATCTCTGTACTCAGATGTATCCGTACCAGAGGGTTTTTTATATTCTAACATATCTTTGTACTTAGACAGATATGTCTTAAATGTATCAAGATGATCATCAACTTCTTCAGAAGTACATTTTGCAATGTAAAGATTATCAGAGAAATGGTTTCCTGGTTCAAAGAACCGAATACCACCTTTGCACTTAGGAAGATCACCAATAGAGAAACGATAGTTCTCTACTGGATGTTGAAAGTCAAAAGTAATTACTACCTTCTTAGGAAAGAACATCATCAAGTCCATACCAAAGCAAGGAAGATTTACTCCCGTCTTTGGATAGATAATTGTGTTGTAGATACAGGTCTTCTCATTCCAGATCTCAACTTCTCTGGACTTGAGAATATAATCATTGCTATATAACTTAGCAGAAAGGTTTAGGTTCTTACCTTCCCAATCTGCCCAGTCACAAATGTTTTCCATATCAGGAAACATTTCCCAAAGAACTTTCTTATAGTTCTTCCAAACATTATTCATCAGAGAATCAATTTTTTACTGGGAGTTTTCAGTGGAGAAAACATCTCTTCATATTGATCTACCAATTCATCATTGACATTGGCAATATATACAATCCATTTCTTATCAATCTCCAGTTCCTTCTCTTCACGTTTCAAAAGAGGAGCATAAGGTGCAAAACCAAGACGACCATCACCTTGATTAAATGCAACAATAGGATTCATGATAACAATACTGTCCTCTTTATCTTCAAGGACATCAGCAACTACATCCTCACCAGAGGACATACGAAATACTTTAACGTTCATGATTTTGTTCGATAGTGATTATATTTTCCTAGCCCCCATCAACCTGACACCCAATAAGGGCACCACCAACTATACCAGTTGGGATTGACCAGATCCAGTTTTTCTTCGTTGCTAGAGTTCCACCAGCAGCACCACCAAGAATACCACCAATGATAGAACCTTCAATACACGAATTATCGTCTACATTACTCTGAGGAGTATAAGGCTGTGTTCGAACTTGGTTCTTACAAGGAACCTCAACTCTCTCATTAAACTTTTTCACATATCCAGGACTATAACGTGTACCTGGAACATACTCCTCACGATAGACACTCTTATAACATTTAGTTTGTTGTGATCCACCTGGTTGATAATAGTTCTCAGCCAAGACTGGAATTGGAACAAACAATAAGGCCATTATTGCAAATACTTTATTCATTTGAAGTTGCATTCTACCATTATCTCAGTTAGACAAGCCAACATATTTATTTCTTGGTCCGCGACAAAAGAACTTTGATACTGATACTTAGCAATAATGAGAACAGCAGCAGCGATCCCACTACCATCCAAGTGTGAATATACTGAGTCGTAAACACTACGAAGAAGTACGTGAGGATCGTTATCAAGATTATCCACGACCCACTTCCTGACCTTCGCAAATTCTTTATCCTTGAGGTTTTTAAATAGTTCATCAGTTTTTACATTACTAAAAGCAGCAAGAATACCTGTGTCAATTTTACCACTGACCGAGTACCGTTGAAGTTCGTTAAGAACTCGTCTCCAATCAGGGAAATGTTTTTGAATTAATTCGACAAGTACTTTCGGATCATATTCGACACTCTCTGCCTCAAGAATAGTCCTGAGACGCTGGAAGAACTTGGCAGCAAGTTCTTGTCGTTCTTTTCCTTTGATTGTAAAGTCAACAACTGCACATCGAGAGTGAAGTGGGGATATGATTTTGTTTTTGTAGTTACAGGTGAAGATGAATCTACAGTTACCAATAAATTCCTCTGTAAACGCCCTAAGGCAGAGTTGTACATCTGGGGTTGTATTGTCTGCCTCATCAATGATGATGACTTTGTGTTTAGCAGTTGACGAAAGTGAGACGGTCGAAGCGAAGTTCTTCGCATTGTTTCTGACAGTATCGAGGAATCGACCTTCGTCGGATCCATTAATGACATAATAATCTACTCCAAGTTCATGACAAAGTGCTTTAGCAACTGTGGTCTTACCACATCCAGGTGGACCAGATAAAAGAAGATTTGGTACCTCTCCTTTTTCAACAAATTGTTTGAAAGTATTCTTAATTCCATCAGGAAGAATACAATCTTCAATAGTCTGAGGTCGATACGATTCAACCCAGACAAATTCATTACGACTCATCAATTTTCCTCAACTCAAAAGAACCGTCTCCACGGTCAGTCCATTCTAACATATCCCCCTCTTTCCATCCAGTAACTTCAATCAGTTCTGGAGGGAAAGTCAATATACCATCATCACCAATAGTAATAGTTGTTTTCATACCCATTCTGGTTTACGATGGGGTAAACGAAGATAATTATCTTTCACCCAAGGTTTAGATGCAATATACATCTTGTATGCATCAAATGTCGAGATATTTGTATCAAATTTATACTCGTCTGGCATAGCTCGAACAAACGGTGTTGTTTCTTTACCACTTCTTCCTGTTGGATCGCCAGTGGGAAGAATTTCTTGAGCAGCAAGAAGAGAATGAAAACAGGTGTGAGTTTTACCATACCTCATCTTGTATTCATCACATAAGGCGATACCATGATGAAGTAACCATTGCCAGTTCATCACGAATTCGTTTGCCCACTTGGTACAGGGGTGGTTACGGAAGGCACCTTTCTCGGTACTGTAGGGGGTTCCATCGGCCTTAGGGATGGTTCCGAACCCATGACCCCACTTCTCCGAACAGACGATAGAGAGCATCTGACAGGTCTCTAGGGGCATCTTGACAATGTGTTTGTCGGGAAGAACTCTGGCAGACTCCCATGGATCTGAACTCGTAACAAAAATATTCATTCCAATGGTCTCGTAAACATTTCAGATACTATATCAGTTGCACCCATGGCTTCATACATGTATGTTGCACCAGATCTTGGATTGGTATGATCACCACAAGTAAACACGTCACATACTGCCATACCATTCTCAGGCCATGTGTGGATTGAGATATGGGATTCTGCAAGAAGAGCAATGGCAGTCACACCATGTGGGTCGAATTTATGGGATGATACATCAAGAAGTGTACTTTCGGAAAGAGAGGCAGCATTAGCAAGAACATTACGAATGTGAGCCTCATCATCCAACAGACCATAAGGACAACCCTTCAGAGTGAAGAGAATGTGTCTCATCAGCCGAAAGTGGAATCGGGTTCCAGAGCGATGTAATATGTCACATCGATATTCTGATTCTGGAAGCGAGATAGAAGTTTCTCTGAAACTACCACATCATAGTTGCCAGGAACAATCTTGAGATTCTCTTCTTTAAAGTTGAACACAAACTCAGTATCCGTCTCACCAACAACAATAGAGAAGTCATTAGAAGTATCGTTCTTCTTATCACGAGCAACCAACTTAATGACACCAGCTTCACCAATCACAGAGATATCGGGAAGTTGATAGACAGATGCAGCCTTCTTCAGTTTCTCCAGTTGTTGACTGGTCAGTTGGAAACAAACATCTTCAGTCGGAAGAGTAATCTCTTTCTCAGGAGGTGCAACGATCACAGAAGGATCTGCAAAGAAATACTTAGACCGAGAACGACCTTCTTTGATCACAACATACTGATCATTATCAAAGTCAAGGTCAGGAGAGGAATGGAGAGACAGACCGTTGAGGAACTGGTTCAAATCATAGATACCAAAGTCTTTGGGAAACTCTTCAGCAACATTAGCTTCAACCAGGATGTTCTTCATGACCGAAATACTTCGGAGTTTTTGTCCCTCCTTAAACAAGATAGACTGATTGATCGAAGAGAAGTTCTTCAGGAGAGATACAGTGGATTCAGAAAGTTTCATAATTACCTTTTGGTTGCTTGTTGATGCCAGAGAAATGATAGAGAAGGATACAATAATGAATTGCCTTAAGGATGTCAAGTTTGGATTTTCCTTCTTTTTTACCAAACCTTGTCAGATACTTAATAGCATTAGATCGACAGAAAGCCTCTGAATCACCAATACTGTCGATCAAGTCGAGTGTTTGAGTCTTGTTGTCGTTTGCATAATGTGCTTTGTACGTACCACCAAGATAGTCACGGATTTCTTTGAGGATTACATCTTCCTCATATTTCCAGAAACCATTATCATTAGTTAAATTCAAATCCATTTTAAATTCATTAGAAGTTGAAAGGGGAGTATATTCATACCCATCCTTAGGTAGCTCATCCATTTCATCATACAATAGAGACCATGCATTCATTTTATCAAGATTCCTCCTTGTTGTCAATCATTTGAAAGTCTGCATCAACCTTGTCGTACAGTTCAAGAAAAGCAGATTTGGTCTCATCATCAAATCGAGCAGTACAAACATCAATTGCTTTACTTTTGCTACCAAAGATATTATATGCACGAACGATGTGGACCAGACGACGGGTAGAGATGATCTCATCAATACCGCCATCATAGAATGTCTTTCGGATAATGTCTGCCCAGTCTACCAGGTGCTTACAGAATTCTTTATCGTCACAGTCAGACTCAAGAATCTTTTGCTCAGTGGTAGGAGATGGGTACATCTGCTCAAAGGTTACACAGAAACGTTCAAGGAATGCTTCATTGAGAACGTTGGTACCGATGAACCTACCATCTTCAGAACCCTTACCCTTAGTGTTGGCAGTCGCAATTACATTGAAGCCATCTTTGGGTTGAACAAATTTACCAATCTTCTTGAGGAAAACACCCTTACCTTCAAGAATAGATTGGAGACACAGAATTTTGTTAGATGCTAGGTCAACCTCGTCTAGAAGCAACACAGCTCCACGTTCCAGAGCCTCGATGACAGGCCCATTATGCCAAACAGTTTCACCATTAACAAGACGAAAACCACCAATAAGATCATCTTCGTCAGTTTCGATGGTGATGTTGACACGGATCAATTCTCGCTTGAGTTGTGCACAAGCCTGTTCAACCAAGAACGTTTTTCCGTTACCAGATAGACCCGTAATGAATGAAGGGTAGAAGAGACGGGATTGAATAATTTTCTTAATGTCACTAAAGTTACCAAACTTGACGAAGGAATCATCTTTTTCTGGGATCAGATTTTGTTCGATAGAAGGAATTGCTGTAAGTGCTGCAGGGGCTTGATAGGTTTGTTCCAGTTTCTCTTGAACAGTCAGGTTCCACTTACCCCGACCAACTTTGTAATCATCAAGTTTTTTAGTTACAGTCTGGTAGTTAGAACCATTCATTGCACACCACGCACGAATGTCTCCAGAGGTAATGTTTTCACCGTAAAGTTCTTGAAGGGAAGAAACAACGTATTCAGTAGAAAGTGTCATAATCAGGTGGTGTGTTCAACAAAGCTAATATAGTTCAAAACCCCCAGGAGAAGGGGGTGAAGTGGACAGTTGTCCAACTGGTCAACTGATAATATCCACAAACTGGTTCAATACTTTCCTATTTAGAGACTTATTGGCCAAATTTTTAGTAAAGGCAGATTTGATTTTTGCTTTAGTTGCACCTACTTCTACATCAAACTCAGTATCATTATCAAGCGAAGAAGAAAGAATCCCAAAATATGAAGTGTAACCTGAAGTTTTGATAGATACAGATTTTTCTTTTTTGATTTTCTTATAGGATTCTTCGGTCATTGTATTGTCATAACGACGAACAAATGATTTGAAGTCTGAATTACTTGCTAGACGAAATCCAATAGTATTCACATCAGGGAAAGTTTGTTTGAGATTATTCAAGAGAATTTCAGTAAACTTGTAGTACTCACATTCGATCTTGTAGGTATAACCAGTCTTACGATTACGAACATAGTCTCCAGGATAAACACGAGATGATCCCATACTATCTTCATTGGAATAGTAACCTTTTTTGTAATACGGGAGGACATTAGCCTCACCATCAGTCAAGATAACAACGTTCACTTTCTGTGTTCTATTCTTCTGCTGAAAGAGAGGAATAATGGAATGAAGACAAACGATGGCTTCATTCAAAGGAGTACCAGAAAGTGAATACCCATTAGGAATTTGATAGTCAACCCAACGACACTGACCCCAAACAAGACGCCACATAGATTGCATCTGCTTCTCAAGTTCTTTTTTGTTTACATCACTAGTAAAAAAGTGTAAGAGACTGAAGTCGGGATTTACAATAAAATCATATTCTTTGACTTCTTGGACAGCATCATCAACGTAAGAACGATAGTCTTTCTTGTTATTGAAATAACTGTTAGTGAATGCATAAACATCGAAAGGAATGTTTACTTTATTACAGAACCAAACAAGATTGAAAAGTTGTTTTGTGGTTTCAATCATGCAGTCACTCATAGAACCAGACCAATCAAGAATAAAGATAAGTCCATGATTCTTTCCATCAGGAATAATATTTACTTTCTTGAAAATATCCTCATTGAATTTGTAGGTATGAAGTTTAGTACAATCAAGAGTACCAGTCTTGGAAGTAAATGAGCGAGAATATGCATCTGCAGATTTCTTACACTCAAATTCTTTGACCAAATAGTTTACTTCCTTCTGTGCAGATTTTTTGAATTTTTGATATTCGTTATCAGGAGCACTAAAGTCCTTAGGTTTGGTCATCTTGGTTTGTTTGGTGTACGAACAATAATACTCTCTAGGAGTACTCAGATCGATCCAATGATCTTCCAATTCCTTGTGGACTTGATTATTCTTAACAATAACATCCTCAATATCAACTTTAGGAATTTCAAGATAGCTCAATGGACGACTACCAGGAGTCAGATTTCCATTGAATTCTTGAGTACCATTCTCAAAAATTTCATCAGTCTGAACCTCAAGGTTATCGTTGTTAGAATTTGGTGCATCAACACTCTCTCCTAAAGTATTCTCAGATTGAATTTGTTCCTGAGAAGTTTCATCAGACTCATCATTTCCAGATTCTGATTGACCTTCAGTCTGCCCTTGTGATGGATTGGGCAGAGAGATGGCTTGAGTTTTTTCTTTCTCTTGTTGAGTTTTACAATACTTGTAAAGTTCTTCTGCAACCATTACGGCATCAGCAAAAGTTTCAGTCTCCTTCATCATTTCAATATACTTCTGTTCCTCATCTGCGATAGGAACATCAACAAAGTTACCAATCTTGAACCACAGGTTAGCACGGTCTGCAAGATTATAAGTAGAAATATCATTATCTTCGAGTTCAAAGAAGTCATTTTCAGACAACTCTTGATACCCTTTGTAAAAACTTTTAGAGAGACCAGGATATCGACGCTTCATCAGTTTTTCAATACGTGCGTCTTCTACAACATTGACAAATTGTTTAGGTACACGATCTTCCCAGTCCCATTCGTTAGGAGTAAACAGAGCATGACCTACCTCATGCCCAACAAGCATATCATATACGACATTAGAAGCCCTCTTCCACATCGGGAGAGTCAGTACTCGCTTCTCCACATCAAACTGTGCGGTTTCTACATTACGGTTCTCAACCACCATGTTCTCAGTGGCAAGAAGTTTAGCCAGTTGTGATTTGATTTCGTAGTTGATCATGGTGGTCTGTCTCAATAAAGCTATAATACACCATATCGAGACCCATCGGTGGTGGGCTAGACACTTTATATATTGGCACATAAACCAATCCCACCGTTTTTAGGCGGTGGGACTTCGGTCAGAAAACTCCTTTATTGTGATTAGTCTTGGGTGAGGACGTGCCTACAAAACCTCCTTGATGTGCTATCGATAATGCCACATTCTGAAATGCATTGGAAGTATTCGGATACTTGATCGTATTTGTCATTGACTGTAGTTTTTTCATCCCACTTCCAGGATGCTAATTCATTATGTGAAACAAGGTTTTTCATGACGATCTCCATATCACTGAACTATATATCAGTCTTTGTGTATCTTCATGAACATTTATGGAATTATTACAAAACTAAATTTTTCTTGAAAATCCTTTATGTTTTTCAAACTTGACCACATCATCAAACTTATCTTCCATACCAGTCTTGTGACTGATGACAAATATATTTGCGTCTTTGATAATATAACGAATAATTTTGAGAAATTCATCTGTTCCAAAACCATCTAGTGAACTATCAAAAACTTCATCCATAATAAGAAGATTGGTATTGACTGAGTTTTTAACTCTTGCAATCTCTCTCCAAGTGAACAAGAGAGACAGATCAATTCGCATCTTCTCTCCTTCAGAAAATGAAGCATAAGAGAAATCTTCGTGAATAGGAGACTCTACAGTTTCATTAAACTCCTCATCAAGTTTAAAGTTGATGTAGAAGTCCATCATCTGGAGATACTTATTTACTTGTTGATTGATAAGTGGAAGATATTTTTTAATAATTTTTGCCTTGACTCCACCGTCCTTAAGAAGACTGTATATGAAATCATGGTAGGTAATATTTTCTTTACGTTCAACAAGTTCATCGTAGGTTTTATCTAAATTTTCTCTTAGAGTTTCTAACTTCTCATGTTCAGTATTTCTGTTCTCGATCTGACTGGTAATAGTTTGAATTTCTGACTCAAGTCCTCTGATCTGTCGTTGAAAACCAGTGATCTGTACATTGAAAGAAGAAATGTCATTAAGTATTTCTGAAATTTGAGTTGACAAAGATTTGAATTGTGATTCCCTCAATTCCTCATTTTTAATAGCCGATTGAAGTTTTTCAAACCCCTCTCGGAGCTCTTCTGCTTTAGATTGGGAATCACTAATTCTATTTACTCGAAACAACTCTTCAATATCTTGATTACAGGTAGGACAAACCGTATTCTCTGTAAAAAATTTATGCTCTTTTACAATAGTTTGTATACGTTGTGACAACTTACCCTTAATACTACCGTATTCTCTCAATCGTTCTTGAGCATTTTCAAATTCTTTAAGTTGTCCTTTTAGTGTTGAAAGAACATCTTCTTTCTCCATACTTTGAGAGAAACACTTTTCTACTTCATCATTAAGGCTAGTAATCTTTGATAGTTTTGAATCAATATCTTCTTTACTCTGACTTTCAATTTTATGAATAAAGTCTTTTTGCATATCAACTTTATCTTTAAGACTTTCTTTCTTTAATTCTAAAGTCTTAACTTCTTCACGGATGCTACGTATTTTACCTTTGATGACATCATTCATCGAGGAAAAGATTTTGATATCTAATAAATCCTCTACAACTTCTCTACGTGAAGAGGTGGGAAGTTGCATAAACGGAACAAATGTGGAGGAACCAAGAATCACAATCTGTGTGAATGATTTGTAGTTCATCTTCAGAACATTCTGTTCCAACCATTTCTGTTGATCAATGGCTGATGCAGATTGATCTAGCTCTTCGTCATTACGATAGATCTTAAAGATGTTTGGTTTAATTCCACGTTGAATCTTCCAATGAACAGAATTCACATCAAACTCAATCTCCACAAGACATCCTTTTTCGTTTGTAGAGTTGATCAACTGTGCTTTATTGATTTTACGAAATGACTTACCATACAAAACAAAAGTCAGTGCGTCAAGAATGGTAGATTTACCCGCACCATTAGAACCAATAATCAGAGTTGTTTGATTTTTATCAAGATCTACTGTTGTTGGATGTTGACCTGTTGATAAAAAATTAGACCAGGTAATTTTTTTAAACGTTATCATATTGTTCGTCAGGTGGAATCACAATGTCATCGGGTGTAATCACAGTATACCTGTGATCATGCATTTCACAAGTCTTAATCATTATCTCGTCTTCTACTTCTAACACATTCATCTCAGGATAGTCAAGTTCTTCCAGTTGCATGGCATATCGTTCTGCATCATCCTCTTCCATGAAGATATAAAGAACCTGTTCTCCCTCTTCATCAACGACAGAATATGCTCCTTCTTTTTCTTTACCTGCAACTGTAATAATGAACATTATACAACCTCACACGCCTCTTGATATATTTCTTTGATGAGAGACTGAATTACTGTTTTATTTAACTCAGTTTCTGACTCATCAATATAACGACTCAAGATAGACATTGTATCCTCTGATTCTTCTGCTTCAAACTCTTCAGACTCATTAAGTTGGAAGTTCTCAACAATTTTTAGATCAGCAACACCACAGGTATAAAGTTTATCAATAAACTTTTCGAACTTCTTAGTATCTGTTTTCTTTCTTACAATGACCTTGACGATCTTATTCTCATACTCAGAAGTATTGAATGTCTGATGATCAGTGTCTTCGTAGAAGATCTTATAGAACAGTCTGTAGGGATTGTTTATGGATTGATGTTCCAGGGACTCAGTATCAAAAATAGTGAAGCCTCTGGGACTTTCGACATCATTCCAGAACATTTCATAGGGATTACCAAGATAGTACACGGTCCCATTGTCGGATCGAGAATGATAGTGTCCCGA
>Ga0208019_1000198_pt1 | contig 33616 bp, 33 predicted proteins | sample CB_VirMetaG_5_FD_184540 | JGI IMG/M metagenome (GOLD analysis project Ga0208019, IMG submission 184540) | Freshwater to marine saline gradient viral communities from Chesapeake Bay - CB_1508_1D Viral MetaG (SPAdes) (version 4) | ecosystem: Environmental > Aquatic > Marine > Coastal | place: USA... | reverse complement strand
GGCTCCCTTTAATCTTGCTGGACGACTTCAAGGAGCACTACAAAGTGCAGCAGGTGAAGCAATGAATATGCTTCCTGATCGAATCAATTTGTTTGCTCGTTATTTAACAGGAGTGGGCAATAAAAACTTGAAACTGGATCGCAGTACTGAACAAGCATTGATTCGAGGAACCGAAATATATCCAGCAGTAAGAACGGGAGAATTTTTTCCAGTTTGGGAGAGTAAAGAAGCCGCAAGGAGGGGAGATAAACCAATAGGGAACGAAGAACTTATTATTCCTGGTTTTGGCCCAGGTTTTCCGGCTTCAGGACCAACAATGCCGTATGGTTCAGGAGAGAAGACAGTAACGCAAACACTGGGACGTTACAACGCTGAGGTTACTCCAGAAACAGTGCGTGTGAGGGATACTTACGATATGGAAAACGACGCAGAAGACCCTGATTTGGTCAGTGGGAAATTCCAACCAAGAAAAGCTTTAAATCTTTTAACTGCTACTTTTATTCCTGGCTTCGAGTTTGATCCTCGGACAGGAGCGTTGAGAGACAATCGTGAATTATTGTCCCCAGAGCAAAAAGGTATTGCAGGTTTTCAAGAACATCTCTCATATAGAGGTCAAAGTGACACTAGAAGCCCAATGACCGATGTTGGACGTTCTTTGATGTATATGTTGCCAGTTAAATTCAAACCTTATGAAATCGATTACACCATTAAACGATGACTGATAAAGCAATTCAAATTCCAAATGCTTCACCAAATATTTTTGGCTGGTATCGTCAGCTAGATAAAAAACTAGGAGGTGTTTTGCCAGGGGGTGGTACTCCGGTTTCTCCTAAGATTTTGAATCAATTACCTGGTGCAATTAACTTAGGTTATCGTCATATAACAGGTATTGGTAATAAAGATCTTGAATTTTCGGAGCAATTCAAACGTAATGCAATTCAGCAAGCTCTTGAAGAAGGACCTATAGCTCCAGGTGGAGTACGCAGTGTTATGCCTTATCAGAAAGAATATCGAACTCCTATTCTTGATACTATTCCAACTGCTTTAGGATTGCCTGTATTAAATGATTCTAACCCTTCTGCTGCTCCGTTGCGTTATACCTTAGGTCGTTATAATGTTTTTGACGAAGGAGATAAATATACAGTACGTGAATCATATGATCTTATTAATGAATTTGAATCACCGTATCTCCAAAAAAGAATACTCAATCCTAAAACTGGCCAGCTGGAATACACACCAGGTAGACGTATTGGAGAAGGTATTGTTTCGGCTGTTGCCGGTGTGCTTGATCCTTCCGAGTTTCTTCGTTCTTATATTCATTTTAGAAAACTTCCACCAAAACCATATGAGATTGAGTTTTCTGTGCCAAAAGAATATGGCGTTGGTGTAGGACCTTAAGAAAATAAAAAAAGCTGGTAATGACAGACAAAGCAATACAATCAGACGGTACGACCAAACGCTATCTTCCTAAGAAGGCCTGGGCTAGACTGTCTAAAGAAGAAAGGAAGAAAACAGATGACAAAAAGAAAGCGGCAAGTCGAAAAGGAGAACAATTTGTCCCCAACACTGAAAAAGCAAAAAAAGCAGGACGTGCTGCAAGACGGTACAAAAAAACCAATGAAAACTAAAAAATTGGTAAAAAACGCTTTAAAAAATCCTTCTCATTGGACAGAAGGAGATCTCGTTTTTTTTAAGCGCTGGCTCGATTCTAAAAAGAAAGTCAAACCTGCTAAGATTAAAACAAGTAAAACTGATAAGTAGAAGTGGACGCTAAAGCTAGGTTAAAAGAAATTATCGATTCATACCTCACCAAAGACGGAGGTGATGCAATTGATACAGGTATCGTGGCCTCTCACCTAGCGCAAATGAAACTGTTTGGCGTTCGGCAAGGCGTTGAATTTTTTCCTGCACAAGATAACTTTGGCAATCAGCGCAAAGACTTTATCGATCGCGTTATTAAATATAATCAATTAGATATCCGTCTAGATTCCATTTGGGACTACTTCTTATGTGATGGGCAGGGTCTTTTTTACATCCGTCCTACTGATTCTAATTATCGTCTTTATTATTTCAGGCGTCATGAATATCGAACTTACTATGGACCCAACGGGGAACTAGACGAAGTTGTAATTATCTATAGTTATAAAGTTAAGCAGGGGCAAGGTTTTCAACAGGATATTGATATTGGTAATATTACCGGACCAGTGGGTATGGGTACTGGTGGCGGTGCTAAACGCTATATCCGACTTTCTATTAAACGGAAAACAATTGAAGAAACTCACTCAGAAGGTGAAATTTCGTTTGACACCAACTATCAAAATATTCCAGGTAAAACTAAAACATTTGAAAACAGTTTAGGTTTTATTCCTTGCATTGAAATTTTTAATAACGCAAAAGGATTTAGTACAGAAGGTGTAGGAGAATTTGATGCTTTAGCTAATCACATCTGTACGCATGATGACATGATGCGTACCATGAGAAAGAACATTACTTTCTTTGGTAATCCAACTTTGCTTTCTTCTCGTCCAAAAACGGACTTGATGGAATCAGGAAATGATGGTGTTGTACAACGACCTTCAATTGCAGCAAACTCAGGATTTGCAAGCTCTGGCCCAATGAGTCGCTCGATGTTTAAGTCAGATCCCATGACTCGGGGTGTTGATGGACAGATTCGAGTACCACGAGTTATTGCAAACTTAGAACCTAATGATCGTGTTGGTTATATTGTTCCAGATGCTATTACAGGTGATCAAAATGCTTTCTCTCGGCAGTACCGTGAAGAAATACGTACTGCTTTAGGTGGAGTTGATGAACTATCGATTTCTGCCGGTGTAACTGCAACTGAATACAAGTCTTTATTTGGTCGTGTTGCAGCTACATCTAAAAAGAAAGCGAACATGATCTATACATATGGATTGTGCCGCTGCCTTGAGTTGATCATTTTTCAGGAGGAACGTTTATTCCGAGATTCTTTAGCAAAAGCTGCTAATCTTGAAAAACCCATACCTTTGAAAGAAGAATCAAGCGAAGAAGAAATCGCTATGCATAACCAAGCAATGGAACAATATGATTCTCAAGTAAAACGCTTGATGATGATTTGTTTGGAAATGCAACAAATCCCTCCGGGTGTTATTGGTTTAATTCCGGATGGTGATGTAACAATTCAATGGCGTTGGTTAGGACCTGTGTATGAAGATTCAACACAGGATATTTTAAACAATTCCATTGTCGTCCGTAACTTACAGGAATTAGGTGTTGATAGCATTGAAGCACTGAAATACCTCTTCCCTTCAAAAACGGATGAGGAACGAGCCGCGATGTTGTCGGGGTTTCCGTTCAGAATGGTGAACGAATTACAGGGTGCATACTCTAAGTTCGCCAGCCTTGTGGGAGGAATGATGCAAACCCCCCACCCGCAATCACCGGATTTACCGATGGCTGCAGACCCCCGATTAGACCTTACACCCTATCTATATCGGACATTAGAAGCACTACAAAAGGAGATGAGTTATGCAGGACGCTACCGTCCAATCGACCCAACCGACGAGCCAAGTACAACCCGCCGTCGCACCCAACAGCTACGTGGCGGCAGCTCCGGCTCCTCAAGCCGCCCCAGCTCCGGGTCCAGTCCCATATCAGGTGGGTACGAGCTACCCCCAAGCAGTGGCCCCAACGGTCCCCAATTACCAATCGCCCCCGTCTCAATACGCCCCCCAATACCAACAAGCCTCGCCTCCCCAGGTGGAACCGGCACCCCAGGGGAATCCATGGGAATCGGCGTTCAACAAGGTGGTGGGTCTACTGAGTCAACCAGTCCAATCCCCGTTCCAGGGTCAACCTTATCAGCCGACGATTCAATTTACCCCGGCCAATTACGGAACGACCAACAGCCCGGTTACCTATCCCTCGGCTCCGCAGACTTGGCAGCCCAGCCAGGAATCTTATTCCAGCTCTTCCCAAACCTCCTCTCAGGTCTTAACGGGGCAAGCGGCAAAGGAAGCCCACGCGGAAGTGAACAACGCGATCGCGGATTATTACCACCTGAGCGAAGAGAGCAGGAACGTAATCAACGCATACGGAGTAGAGGCTCCCGCAATTCTGAACCAGTACGCCCTGAATCTGGAAGGGATGCTGGACAGCGCCGTTCAGTGGGGTCATCGCGCCCAGAACCTGATTCAAGGGTACGCAAGTCACGCCGTTCACGCTAATCAGTTACTGCATGGCTATGCCAATTTTGCAGTTAACGAACATCAAGAAAACCTGGCATACAACGAAATCCTGACCAATCCTGACACTCTTAGCGATTACACGCTGAAGTTCTTTGGTCCTGAAGGTCCTTGCCCTGTTTACCAAAGCGAAGCCGAACTGGAAACTCCCGGCTATCGCACTAATGCCATGGCTCAAGTTGGACAGGCTCCTCAAATGCCTGCACCTCCTCAAGCCGCTCCTCAGCAAAACCCCACTAATTTCTGGGGTCAGTTTACCCAACAAATGGATGCAGATCCTCAGAATGCTTGGCGTCTTCTGAATCAAGCACAGCCTGAAGTTGTGGCAAACAAGTTATTTGTTGCTGAATGATTTACTAGCAGTTGTTAAGTAAAATTAGCAACTGCTAAAATTTTTGTTAGATAAGGCACACCGTGCTGGATCTTTCACCTGAAACCAAAACATTATTCCCGAGACACTGGAGGATAAACTAAAGTGTTCATTGATAACGATTTTCCTAAGATTCTTGGTGCGGAACTATATCGTCCCCACCCTGCATATGTTGCGGAAATGGCATGTGAGCCCGTCGTGGTTCATGACTTTACCCGCCAACCTGGTCAAACCGTTCAGTTAGATCGCTACAAGTTCTGGGGTACCCCTGGCACGAAGGACAGCCGTGAGCGTATTGCTGACCAGACTATCGGTACTGCAAACAGCCGTAACATCACCAAAGAGAAGGTTCTGGTGGTGCTTAAAGAGTACACCGGTCCTGCGGACCCGGGTGAACCGACCCAGCCTTCGACTTTCAAGATTGCTCGCGAAACTCTGGTTACTGCCCAGCGTCTGCTGCTGGATACCGGTAATCTGAACATGTTCCACCAGAGCATTGGTTCTCTGACCCTGCTCGATGATTATCGTCGTTGGCGCGATCGCGTCTTCCTGGACGAACTCGCCAAAGCTGAAGCTAATGGCGTCGCTTCTGGCAGCCAAGGTGGTTATTACTTCGCAGGCGGCAAGACGAAAGATTCTTCTGGCCGTATTGCTTATACCGCTGCTGAGTATCTGGTTCAGACCCAACAGTTTTCTGTTAAGACTGACCTTCTGACTGTTGTCAAGGATCTGCGTAAGCGCAACGTTCCTACCTTTGCTGATGGTCTGTATCGTTGTATTTGCGATCCCACCTTCATGATGCATCTGCGTCGTGATTCCGACTTCCGTGAGATTGCTCGTTACGCCGGTAACCCTGGCCAAGGCATGTACATGGGTAACCCCATGATGCCTAACAACGCCAGCTTCTACATGGGTCCTCAGGCTGGTCAGGCCTACTTCCTGGCTGGTGAGCCCGTGATGCCTACTGGTGTCCAGTTTGAAGGTGTGAAGTTCTTCGAATCCACCAACTTCCCCACTAAGAACGTTACTGCTTCCTTTGACGGCACTGGCGGCACCTATGCTTCCCGTGAGGTTGCTCAAGGTTACTTCTTCGGTCCTCAGTCTATTGGCGTTGGTATTGGCGGTCCTAACGCTCAAGTCCTCATTAACAACAATGATGACTTCAGCCGCTTTATCATCTTGATTTGGCAGCTGTATGCTGGTTTTGAGATCCTCAATAAGGATTTCGTCACCACTTCGTTCAGCTTCGTCGATGATGACGGAGTGCTTTGATCGATATAAATAAAAACTTTTTGGAGAAATAAATGTCTTACCTTTCCGCTAAAAAAATCTACCCGGGTAACTGGGCAGAACCTTTAAATGGTTGGTACAAAAACATTGATACCAACGACAGCGGTACTAACAATGCCTCTAACGGCGGCCCGACTTCGGTCCTGGCCGTCCCTGGCTACCGTTACTTCCAGATTCGTGGCTATGTGCCCGTGACTGCAACCTCTGGCTCTGCTGTTACTAGTGGCGCTGTTATTGTTCCTTCTCCTTATCGGAACGATACCACCCGTCCTGACATTACTGGTTTAACCATCTCTGGTAGCTCCACGCAGCCTGCTTACGCTTATCGTGCTGCCATCTCTGTGGCTTCTGGCTGGGGTGATGGCCGTGTTGCTTCCGGTGTGTTTGCCTCCACTGGCAACGTGATCTCTTTTGGTCGCGATAACTCTGGTAGCCCTGTTGCAAACTCTGGTGTTGGTGAATCCACCATTCAGGCAAACCTGACTTCCACCACTTCCGGTGATGCAGCTACCAAGATTTACTTCGCAGGTGGTTCTCAAGCCTTCGGTGCTAATCCTTTCCTGATCGCTACTGGTGCTGTTGCTGCAACTGCTCCTCTTTATAAAGAGCTGACTGCTGCCACCAATTTCGTGGTCTGGGCAAAAGGTGCTGCTAACGATACTTCTACCTCTGGTGGTTATTACATCTCGGACGCTGATTCGAATGCAAACAAGACCGGTTATCTGGTTGTTGAAGTTTGCTACATCCAGCCTGATGATGCACCTGGCTACGAAGATATCGATGGCTATCTGACTGGTCGCACTGTTAGCTAATTAGGGTAAACTAAGACCAGATAACAATTATCTGGTCTTATGCTTTATCAGCACAAAAAAACAGGCGCTCGAGTAAAAATTATTACCGAATGGGATGATGGAGACTGGTTTATGGTCGAAGACCAAGACGGTCTCCTTTATACTGCATATAAAACTGAATTAGTTCCAGATGAAGCTGCTACTAAAAAAGTCAAAACTTTACAAGTAAAAGACAAGGCAGCACAAGAAGAACCACGTTCTTTTCCACCTGAAACCCGTTTAAATATTAACTCAGCAACTCCTCAAATGATTGCTGATCATGTTAAAGGGATCGGTCTTAAAACTGCTCGAGATATTAAAGATCTTCAAATGTCACTATCAGGTGAAAGGTTTAACAACCTGGAGCAGCTAAAACAAATTAGAAGGGTTGACTGGGAGGCCGTATTTGCGGCTAATCTAATTAGAGTTTGATATTTAACCCGACTACGTCGGGTTTTTTATTGATTTAACTCATTTATAATTAAGAGACAAAGAGGGAAAGTAGTGCAACTATCAGACTTTGACAAAAGTAGAGTTAGGTACCATTTAGGATACTTTACTGTTTCTGTTCCAGCTGGTGACTATGCCCGCTTGGAAGAAGCAATGAATACCGTACCCGATTCATATTTTTACGACAAGATTACTGTCCAAATTGGCCGTTGTGATACTGCTGAAAAGAAAACAGAAGTTGCAACTACTCCTTCTACTCGTGTTGAAAGTATTGCTGGTGACGTTGATCGTTCAATTAGATCCAGCAATGCTAAAGAAGCTTTAAAAGTTTGGGATGAAATTTACCTGTACGAAACTAATCGTTTAGCAGGTATTCTTTACGTTCCTAATTACAAAGATCCTTTCCAGGCACGTTACCGCTACGAACGTTCTGGAGCAGAATTTATTCAAGCATTACCTGGCCCAGCCGATACTGCTGTTGGCTCACGTATTTATTTGATGGAGAACTGGAGGTGATTTTATGTGGGGCGCTTCACTGGGATTTTTAAACACTTTTACCGCACCAGCTAGAGCTGCAGCAAACCAGTTCTTGCGCAATCAAGCTGCTGCTGCAATTAAGAACGCAGGACTGAATACCCTTAGGACAGCCAGAACAGGTACTCCGCTACAGGGATACTTAGCAACATTAAAACTATCAGCAAATACTCCTGTTTTTAAAGGCGCTACTGCCGTTCTCGCACCTCCTGTTGCTGCAGATGTTTCAAATAGAACAGGGTTTACCGGGCAAATTGAAGGTGCTTTAAATAAAGTCGGTCCAGCTCTAGACCAGCTGTTTAGTGGCACTCCCCAAGTTATTCAGCAGTACGGAAGAGAACAAGAAAAGAAAGGTTGGGGCGGCGCATTTGAAACGGCATCGTACTTAATGGGACCTGGTGTTGCTGGCACTATTGTCACTCCTGCCGTTGCCTCTTTAACCGCTCCTTTTATTCCCAACACTCAACCAGCATCTGTTGCGACGACACTTCCAAGGCGTCCAATTGCAAATCTTCCTGCTGATTACAAGAGAACTGAACTACAAGCAGGTGCAGCAGCAGAAGCTTTCCGCCCTGGTGCAGGCTTTCCTAGCCAACAACAGGTTTCTGCACCTGTTTTACCCCCAGTAATTGTACCCGAGATAGATGCATCTCTACCACCTGCTGGTAATGTCGGAGCCTTAACCGGTAACGCTTTATATAGAGCAGCAAGAGAAGCCGGTTACGATAATACATCTCAGCTTGGCTTATCTCAATGGGCAAAATATTATCAAGGCAGGCTACCAGAAGCGACTGCTGAATTAGCAGCTATAGTAGAATCGGAAGAAGCAAAAGCAAGAGAGTTTTTAGATAACTATCTTAACCAGAACCTTCCCTAAAAAGGAGATCAATAATGGCACAACTTTCATATCAAGATTACGTTCAGCTTTTAAGTAATCCCAATAACCAACGTTTATTACGAGCCATACGGCATGCAGAAGGCACTGAACGAGGTGGCTATGACTCTTATCGCGTTATGTTTGGAGGGAGTTTAGCTCCTAACCTTACTAAGCACCCCGATAAGGTTATTAAGGGAAAAAGAGTCAATAGCGCAGCAGCTGGTGCATATCAATTCATGCCAGGTACTTGGCAGGGGGTAATGAATAGATTAGGACCTGAGAACTTTCCTAGGAACAAACAATTTGGCCCTGAACAACAAGATGTTGCAGCTTTATATTTGGCTCGTCAACGTTTACTTCATTTAGGTGGTTTAGCTGCTTTAGATAAAGCTGGTATTACACCAGAAATATCAAATGCGTTAGCTCCTGAATGGGCTGCTTTCCCTACTTTTTCTGGAGAAAGTTACTATCCTGATCAATCAGTCAAGAAGTTATCTGCTATCCAAACTGCTTTTGGTGGAGCAGAACCTTTAACTGGACCACCTCCTCTAGCACCAACAACAGCTTCTGCAACTGAACAGTTTGAAGCAGCAAGAAAAAGGCAAGAGTATTTAGATAATTATGCACGTTATGCTTATCAAGCTCCGTTAATAGATCCAGAAGATTACAGACAAGCAGGTGCACCAAGAGTTAGAGCATTAGCACAAAAAGGAAACCAGTTTGCTGGTGAAGTGGTTGATGCCATTAAAGCCAGTATTCTTGGTTCTGTACTATCTGGAACTCCTATAAACCCTATGTCTTCGATTAACGCAGGAATTAACTACGCATTACCCCGTACCGCATTGAGAGGATTATTGCCATGAAGTTAGGTGGATCAAGACGTTATTTAGACTATATGACACCTGTTGAGCAAAGCGCTCGAGGTTCATTGAATGAAGGTTATTTACCGGGAGACATTTACTCCGTTTATGGTAGTCCAGTCGAAAAACCTCAAAAACAGTTTCCTATTAACATAGACACAAAAGCTGATTTAGCACCTGGACCACAAGCATTTGAAAATCTTTTAAACAATATAGATCCTTCTCGTTCAGTAGAAAATCGTATCTTTAATGACAACCCTGGCTTCCTTAAATTAATTTCTGGAATGGGTGGAATGGGAATGATGGGCTAAAATATAATTAACTTAAAAGTATTGTAAAAGACGTGGCATCTACCTCAACCAATAAGCAGCCTTTACTTGTTGATAGGCCTCTATTTGATTCTGTACGAGTTACAACTCAAACTGCAGGAAGTCAAGCTAATAATACTGTGTTTGTTCAAGGTGGTCAAGCACCGGCCATCCTTGTTGACATGGATGCTGAATTAACGGACGATACCAATAACGGCGGAATCGTAGATGCAATTCAGATTACTCGTGATGATTTCTATCGCGCCCCAGATCAATCTTTAACTTCGGCAACTACTGGTAGCGTTGTTTCGTTAACTAGTGGTGAAGTTATTCTTGTTTCCGATTCAACTTGGATTGGAACCGGTACCAGCTCTGGTTACGGTTATTATACTTACACAGGTTCAACCTTAACGGGTACGTTAGGCAGTTTTACATATACTGCTGCCTCTGGATTTAACTATGAAGGAGTTGAATATGATAACCGCAAAGCAGTAACTTTTGTTTTTTATGCCACTCGCGGCACTACTACACCAATTCCGGCATCTGGCGACTACAAAGTTTTATTTTCCAAGACAGTTCCAGCTGGTACAAATACCGTCGACTGTAGCGACATCATGCCTGAAGTGGCAGTTCCAGCTGTACATGTTGGCAATACAAACGGCTTAGAAAATAAAGCCCCTTTGCGTAATAAAGGAATTTATTTAGAAAAAGGTGATCGTATTTACGTTGGCGTGTTTCCTGATGGCCCCAATATTTCTGGATATACAAATGGTGCTCACGTAACTGCTCAAGGCGGATTCTTCTAATGGCTAAAAAGAGTGGAAGCTCTTTTGGTAATTTTAGTGAATTAAAAAAATTCCAAACCAAAGGAGTCCAACCAATCAGAACTGAATTTTCAAAAGGCTCTGTTCCTGATTCTATCTACTCTTCAAATAGAGAAGCAGCCTGGTCCAGATGGAGGAGAGGCTATGAGATATATGCCAATTCAACTGTTGGCGAAGTTTATAGCTACCCCTTTAATTACACAGTACCTTTACCCCCTGGTACAGTTCTCCCTCCTGGTGTTAATCCACCTCAAATTCCTGGCATCTTCCAAGGTTTTCCTACAAAAAATAAAGAATTTGGAATGCACTGGTCTGGCGTTCGAGTTGCTGGAAGTCTAAGGTTTGATAATTTAAGAGGAGCAGGAGGAATCCCTGCTGCAATTAAATCAGTTACAGAAGATGAAAATTATTGGTATATATCTTTAGAAGGTGGCTGGAATGCACAGAATCCTTTACCTCCTCCTTTATTTATTCCTCCAGTAATTATTGGAGGCAAGGAAATTATTCCTAAACAATATCCTATTAATGGAGAAATTTTAGAAGATCGTGTTATTACAGTAGGCGGTGATGTAATTACATCAGACACAATTGATCCTACAACTCAAAAACGCTACGGTTACTTACAAGCAGTTCTTGTTTCTACAGATGAAATTAACGGAGTTTTGACTTTACAAAAACAAGGGTCTGTTGAATCTACTCCTGACGCTGTATTTAGAACTCCAGCAGTCGACGATTTTCATGTAGGACGCTATTTAATCACAGGAACAAGATACTGTTGTTCTTGTCAAGATTTTACACGTAGAGATTATTCTTACATGATGAATCTTGGCAAAGGAAATCAAAAGGTATTCCCTAGAACCAGACCAGCTGTTATCAAGCCTGGTCGAAAAGAAATTATGACGTTAAGCGGAAAAGTAAATAACAATGCAATGACTAGCGCAACTGTTAATAGAGGAATGGAAGTTATTGCGCCAAGTCCTGAATATAATATTCCTCCAACTGTAACGCCTAATTCATCTATTGATTCAAAAGCACTTAGAGATAATCCCGGCGTGTTTAGAGATTTTGGTAAAACATATACAAGGAATACTCCTTTACCTTCTCTTCAAGGCGGTGTAGCAGAAGGACCTCCTAATTATGAAGACTATAGTACGAAACAAAATCCTGATGGCTCTTATACATTAGAATCATTAGGTGATTTCTGGACACCGTTACTTGATGAATTAAGATACTGCAAACATATTTATGCAATGAAATTCATGGAAAAGGTTTTTCCTCCGGAGCCTTCCGATTACCCTGTTGAGACCGGTAGCATAACACAATGGGAAAAGGATTTAGTAGATAAACAGAACAAAGATAACGAAGAAGCAGCATATAAGTTATCAAGACAAGGGTTATCGCGGATGGACGTGCCTCCTTACAACTGCCAGGCACCGATGATGATGCCAATGATGCAAAAACTGTTTAATGTGCCATCTACATTTGTTTTGATGTCAGGTTTTACTATGTACGATAAAAACGGCAAGCCATATGAACCAGCAAAGAATGAATCCCCTGGAACATAATGGCTGACTTTAACGAAATTGTTGACGGTACATTTGTATTATCAGAAGAGCAGATTTCCATTAGAAAATATGGGTTTAGTCCAATCAAAGCATCGGGAACACCGACGGTTTATCACCCGGGTGATGTTGTGAACTTACCCTACACGACAGGAGAAATTTCAACAATCGAAGCTATTGGTCTAGCCTGGAATGCATTTGCCAGTGGTATTACTCCAGAATAATACAAAGTGTTAAGAGTTTATACTTATATTACAGATGCAACGTTTCATAGGGAATTCCTATAGGGAATTCCTATTAGACGCTGCCTTTGTCAGATTTTTTGCTTAACCTGCAGTTACTGGCTCATGTATTATGGATTCCACCAAACCGGTTGACCAGCAGATCCTCGACGAGTTTTTTCGTCTGAGTAAAGAAAACCACGAAGTCGCTTGGCTTTTTGGTATGATCGCTACTTATGGGATCAAACCAGACCATTTAAAAGATTTTCAATGGGTAGGGCAGTCCATCCAAATTAAAAACAGAAAAAAACCATTACACCCACTACATCCACAGTGGGTTATTTTGTTTGAACTCCAATCAAAAGAGCCCAGAAATTTTCTAGGCTCATGGGAAAAGACCTGTGTGAATTTGTATAGGATGATGGCACTACAACAAATCAGTATGAACATTACTGATCTTTTGTTGGCCTACAACACCCGCAAAAAATGCCCGTTGTACACTAAGCAGCGGCAAACTCCTCGTGTAAAACGTTTAAGTCTCGTTTGATCCGTGGCACGCACCATAGATAGCTATCACGAGAATACGTGATACCATCAAAGGAAGCGAAATGCGGTCCCAGCTTTAAGGTACCGTCGTCTCTGTATTTCAAGAGAGTTTCCTTTTCGATGCCAAGTTGTTCGGCAGCTTGGGCGACATAATGCCAGCCACCTGGTTTGCGAGCAGTCATAAGGCTCTTTCTGGACTCTTTTAAAGTATCGAGAGAAATAGCTTTTTCAAGTCGGTATAGAATTTTTTCGGGTTTCTGTGAAGTTGGGTAAAGCGTGATTTAATATTTAGTTCATTTAAAATGAGATAACGGCAATCAAAGAGTATGTTCAATTGTGAGCAGGATCCCCTTTCCCTCCTCATTGAATTAACTCCGAAATTAGCGAAGAAACGTTATCGACAATCTATTTATGACGCTTGGGATGGTTTATGTGGTTATTGCGGAGCAACTGCTACATCTTTGGATCACATTATTCCAAGATTTAAATCCGGTTCTTCTAGTAGAAATAACCTAGTACCGGCCTGCCAACGCTGTAACTCTAATAAAGCAAGCACTGATATGGAAGCTTGGTACATGATACAAGATTTTTACGAAGAAGAAAAATTAGAACGCCTACAAGATTGGATGAATCAAGAAATTATTGATATATTTAGTTATACAAAAGGAGCAGCATAATGGGTTACCTCAGAAAAGATGACAATCCAAATGTTTCGGCGCTCCAGACCAGATACAGTGGTGTCATTAACATAGCGTGTTACTTAAAAAAGGATGGAACTTGCGACGCAACCGAATCTATAAAACAACTGGACGACTTAATAAAAACACAGAAGGAAAAGTTTGCAGCAGGTATTCCCACACTCCAAGTAAGACAACCCACTGCTGAAGACCCTAACTCTAGAACTTTTGACGAAAATTTTAAAAATCCTTTTGAAGGCTGGGGGTCGTATAAGGATACAGGTTTAATTAAGGCTGACCAGATAGGAAATATGGTTGCGCCAAGTGAGTCTGACAAAGTAAAAGGAGTACTTGATGGGTTTTTTGTAAGTTATGTTGGACACGACAACGGGCAATATCCGGATTACGAAAAAGTCAATGAAAAAGTTACAGAGTTAAAGAATGCACTATCTTCGATGGAGAAATTTTATAGTGTATATACCGGTAAAAATTCAAGTATAAAGCCTGGTCAAGATAACTATAAAAAGTTAATTGAAGAACTAGATAATCTAGTGCTAAAAACCGAAAGATATCCAGAAGGTAAGCTTGCTGGTTTAGGAAAAGAATTAGCAGATAAAGTTTTAAACATTGCAGAAGATAATATTGAACAGTATCACATTTACAACCATATTCCACAAGACGAAGAGGTACAAGCTTACATAAAAGAAAGAAAAAATAAAGGGTTTTTGCAACCTCCGGTTGGTAGTTTTAATACAGATTACTATTTTAGGAATTCAGAGGAGGCTACAAGAGAAGGTCTTGCAATGTTAGGAAGGGAACTAGAAAAAGATGAAGAAGGGAATCCAGTTTTAGATGCAAATGGAAATGTAAAAACATTTAGTGCAAACGTAAAAGATTTATATAAAATTGCTCGATACGCAGACAGTATAGAAGACTATGCCGGTGGTGCAGACCGAATGCAATCGTCAGCCGCAACTAATTTTGCAAATGATCATTACATTTCAAGAGTTACGGATAGCAATGGAAATCTTACTAATGATTATTACAATATAAGAGTTAATGAGCCTGTTGCAGATAAAAATCAAATGCTTTACAGAGGGGTAGGAAATAAACTAGATACTCGACAGAAACAAGAACTTGCAAAAGGTTTTTTTGACATTAGTGCTTTACCTGAATATGAAACTAAAGAAGTTTTTGATAATGAAGGTAATTTAATTTCTGTTAAAACAGACACCCAACTTGATCCGGGTTTTGATGCAAGAGAATACTATATAAACCGTGGAGTAGATGAAGAAGTAATCGATGATTTGTTAATAACAGACGAAGCAGAGACTACAGTTTCTGCAGCTGAAAATATAGTTGCTGAAAATGTAGGAAATGTAGTAGGGAAGTACCTGGGACAATTTGAAGCGTTAACAAGAGATTCTTTGCAAAAAACAATTGAAGCAATGAAACTGCAAAGCCAAAAAGAAGCAGCAACGGCTATGCTCGGTGGTATTGGCACAATTAAAGGACTGCAAACTTTTGGAGCAGATATTGCTGAGCAAATTGTAGGAGGATTTAATATTGGCGGATTTAATCCCTTGCAAGGTGCATTTGATGAGTTAGAAGATAGATTAAAAACAGATTTTGAAAAGTTTTCACCTTTTAGCCAAAGTAAGAACAATGTTATTTATAACTGGCAAAAATGGTTTGGAGAAACTTTTAATGATGCTTATGACTCTCAATATTCTTTTAATGAGCTTCTTGATCAAGCAATAACCGATGACAGCTACCTTTTGGATGAACAGTCTGTTTTTCAAAGAAAAATAATAGAGAGTGTAGGCAATCATTTTCAAAATAAAAAATCTACATTATTTGGAAGCCCCAGAGATGTTTTAAATGACAGTGAGTTATCCAATGTAGAAAGAGAAGAAAAAGATATTTTACAAGATGCTTTTTATCAAAAAGGTTCTCCAGAGAGCAATGAAGAAAAAGCATTAAGGACTATCGCATTACTTTCTGTTGAGGGAAAATTAATCTCTGAAGAGCTAGGAGAAAAAACCTTTGAAGAAATTGTTGATGAAAAATTAACGAACTCTACAAAAGATGAAATCCTAAAAAGTATTTTTTTAAAAACAAACGAAAACCAGGATTTAACTGAGATGGGCATGGGAGGCATCGCCAAGACCCATACTGGAACAACAAGTCCCGAACAACTTTTAAATAAGCTTGGCTTATCACAGCAAAAATTTGATGCAGCTAATTTAGAAAATAAATTTTTACATTTAACATTAAAAAATAAATTAAACAACAACGCATATAAACTTACCCAACCATCTTCTACCTACAAAGGTGCAGAAAATTGGTTTGGTGAATCAAATATTGATGATAATTTAAAGAAAATTTTACAAGTAGTTTTTAAAGGTAATAAACCTGAAGGAACGAATGTAAATAGCTTTACATTTAGCACTTATGAAGCCCCTGTTCAAAACTGGTCTTTTTATAAAATGACCATAGATCCAGCTTCTAGCGAATATGGACCTCTTACTTATGGCAATAATTCTAGTGCCAATTGGTATGTTCAACTACCGAAAGATACGCAAGTTTCAAATGCAATAGGTCAATTTTATGAACCGGCAAAAATAACCACGGGAACTTCTAACGAAATTACATTTAATCTAAAAGACGAATTTAGGTTTAAAGAAATTGAGGCGTTAAACAACCTTCAACTGCCCGTTTTTCTAAAAGTTAACAGGCCAGATATTGCAAAATCATTATCAAGAGACGAAAAGGAAGCGCTTGGAGTTGAATGGGGAGAAAAAATTTTTAATAATAACATTCTTAACGAATTAGGATATGACACATCTACTCAGCAAGCCATTGTTAATTCCAGTCGTGCATTAAGCGCTGAAATTAGAAAACTTGGTTCTGGTCGAAATATGAGTGGAGATATTTTGCATGACGTTATTACAGGAGAAACAATTGATTATCTTACCAAAAGAAAGTATGGATTTAGCGGTGGCCTTGCGAGGGATGCAATTGAAAATTTACAAATACTCTTTAACAAAGTTGAAGGAGGTAATTTAGGTACGCTTGGGAAACCTACATATCAATACATAGATCCTAATGTATTAAGTGACTTAGGCTATGGTTCATTTGAGGACAAAAAAGATCTAGAAATAGCAACGAACAATCTTCTTAAAGATTTAAAGGACCAAGGAGGTAATTTAGATTTAATTGAATCTATTGAAGAACAAGGTGATTTTAATATCCAAAATATAATTAACCTTATTGATCCTCTGTATATTGAAAATGGAGACTATGAAAAACTAATAAATGAAATTAATGCTTATCAGTCTTTTGGAAACACTGTCACCTATTCACCTAAAGCCCTGGAAACATTAGGCTTTGATGTAGCAACTTATGGAGATTACACACAATCTTTATCTGCATTAAAAGAAGTAAGTGAGGCAGCAGACAGCCTTTTAAAAGCTGAATTTGGAAATCTTAATGCAGAGCGTTTAAAAAATATATTCGGAATAACATCACTGAATGGAAAAATTCCTAATTTTTCTCCAGAAGAAATGCAAGACCGGATAAACGATGTTTTTAATTTAAACATTGATTTTGATGATCGGCCTAAAACTATATATAATCCAGAAATTTTAAAAGCTGCAGGATTTACTGAAGATGTTTATGGAGATTTTAACGATGAAAATAATTTGTATACAGCTAGCGAAGCTTTTAAAAATTCACTAAAAAACACAACAGACGGGAAAAAAATTAAATTAAAAGACTTATTAGATAAAATTCAAAAAGATCCTATTGAGGGAAACGGAGAACTAGATATTAACGATGTAAAAGATATATTGAACAGTTCTGAATATGGATATCGAATTGATTTATTAGATAAAGGATATGAAATGTACAACCCAGACTTCTTAATTGATATGGGATATCTTGTTGTACCTGAAGACCAAACTGAAGACTATAGTTTTACTCCGGAAGAGATTTATCAAGCAAGTTTAATTTTTGAAGAAGATATATATCAAACACTAGGAAGCGATAAAGCAAATGAATTGTTCAACATTATCGATAACACTGATGCAAAAAAAGGTGTTCGAGAAGCTATTAACTACACAAACAATGTGTTCGGTACAGATATAAACCCTTTAACCCTGGAACAATTTATAATCGGTGACACCGCTATTGATTATGAATTTGCACAAAATTTTATTCAAGAATTTTTAGAACCTCGTTTTGATTATTCTGAAAGTATGGATGAATTTATGAGTTATATGGAAGTAGATGAAGCAAATAAAAACATTTTACAAAAAATTGATACGCTTACGCTAGCAAGAGAAAAAACAGCAAGTTTACTTATTGATTACACAGAAAAATTAAAAACTTATGGTGAATTAGCTAAAGAATTCAATTATGAATTTTATATGGATCCTTTAGCAACTGATAAAGGATACCCTTTAATAAACGAGGACAGCAAAAGTATTCTTGAAGATCAAGCAAGAAAAATACAAGAAGACTATGAAAGTTTTAAAGAAAGTTTTGCAAACACACCTGAAGAAACACCTAACATTAGCTGGGGTGATATTGCCTATCAATTTGGAATTAATCCATATGAAGCTTTAAACAACCCAGAAATTTTTGCACAATTGCATTATCAAGCTATTGGACAAAAAAGAGGTTATTTGGGCACATCTTTTGCAGCAACAGAAGTAGATATTAAAAATTATCTAGAAACAGAGTTAAAAAATGAACTAAATAAAATTTTAACGGACCAGGGGTCATTGCCTTTTGGTCGTTTTGAAAGAGTAGAAGACTATGTTGATGATTACTTAGACTCTATCGTTTTAAATGAAGCTGCTTATGAGCAAATCCTAAAAGCATTAGGCTTTTTAGAAGAAAATCAAACACTCGAAGACGCTGACGAAATTCTTTTAGGAGATGTAAGAAATGAATTTATTGAACTTTTAAGAACCGTACCAGCTTCTAGTATTCGTGCTCAGATCGAGCAATTAGAAAAAGTTAAAGATGACCCCACCCAGGCTAATCTAGGTGTTTTTTATATTCCTCGTGAAGACGTTTTTAATGATTATGTAACATTAGATGAGAATGGAGAACCAATAGAGCTTTCTGGTGAAGAAAATTATCTTTCTGAAGTTCTTTCTAAGATAGGTGGAGACGAAAGAGACAGGCTCGTTCAACATTTGGGGTATGAAGAAACTCCGGACAATGAACAATTAAAAGCAGATTTATTAAAAGTTTTGCAGATGCAAAACAATTGGGAAACCAGGGAATTAAAACGTGATCTTGACGATTTAGCTCAAAAAACAAATACACTTTTAAGTGACAAACTTGTTGTTCCAACTGACAAAGAATTACAAGATTATTTAAACCGAACAAAAGAAAAAGAGGAAGGGCCAAAATCTGTATTTTATGAGATGTTTAAAAATGCAGGATATGCAGGAGATGAAGATACTTTTTATGAAGAACTTTTTCCTGATGCTGACCGCTCTGAAATGGATTTATTTTCTAAAATTCTTCGAGGAGAAGAAGACGGAGGCGGATTTAAATTAGACTTAGTTAGTAAAATGCAGAACCCTTGGAGCGCAATAAGCTTTGCGGAAAGTTTAGCGTCTGATGACTATGCAGATGATGAAAGCACTCCAAGCCCTTTTAGTTTTTTAGATAAGTATTCATCCGGCTATTCAATTATGGATGAAGAAAAAGATCAGAAAACAGGCTTTGAGGGTTTGTTTGATTTAGACTTAGATGACGAAGATAATAAAGAAAGCACGTCTACAAGAGATCCGTTTATTGATAACTTTATGTCTTTATTTTCATGAGTGATAAACCTAAAAAAGCAGCCAAAGCAGCTAAATTAGCCAAAGATAAAATGGCCTGTAACAAGCCTAGAACTACGCCAGGTCATCCTACAAAATCTCATGTGGTAAAAGCTTGCAAAGACGGTGAAGAAAAGATTGTGCGGTTCGGTCAGCAAGGGGTAAAAGGCGCTGGCAAAAATCCAAAAACAGCTAAAGACAAAGCAAGGAAAAAATCTTATTATGCAAGGCATAATGCACAAGATGCAAACCCAGATAAATTCTCAGCACGTTATTGGTCACATAAAGTTAAATGGTAAGTATTGAGATAAAGACATCGCTTTCAGTATAATGTGTGAAGCTTCCCTCGATTAATGGCAAAGAGTTCTTCACGCACCGTTAAGTTTTCTTCAAAGCCTCCTAAAAAAACAAATCAAGGACAAGGCAAACATTCCCGTCCTAATCACGGAAGGAAAAAAACCCGAGGGCAGGGTAAATAGTAATTAAAACTGTGTAAGATTAACTATATTAGTTAGTCTTACACATGTCTGAATTTTCTAATGCTATTCGTATTATTAAAAAATACGAAGGCTATCACGAAAAGGCTTACACTGATCCGCGAACAGAAGATGAGGTGTACTCTATCGGATATGGTACACAATTCTATCCAGATGGCTCACCCGTAAAACAAGGACAGTGCTGCACTAAACAAAAAGCCATGGAGTATTTATTCCATGAAATTTTTGTTATTGATCAAGAAATCGATAAACTAGATATCCAAATTGATCCTGCGATGCGCCAGGCTTTGATTTCATTTGTGCATTCTGTTGGATGGGAACCTTTTTTATACAGCGGCATTATTGATGCAATTGAAAGGGAAACCTGGTCTGAAGTTGTCGAAGACATGAATCGATGGATCTTTGACTGTGACAATAAAGTAATTGGCGGTCTTTTAGAAAGGAGAAAAGAAGAAGCCATTTTATTTCTTTCAGAAATCAATGCAAACCCCTGGCGCTCTACAGAGATTTTAATGACGGCATTCCGAAATTATTCTGCCGCAGCACACCAAATTAGAGCCATTAGAAAATTGGAAGACAGTATTAACCCTTACGTGTTAACCGAATTTGCCAATGAGTTTTGTCCTTTTGATGCGTTTCCCGTGTTCTCTTCTACAGAATATGATCAGATATTTGACATTTCCGATTAGAATAAATTCAGTAGAAACAAATGAATGGAAGACCGAAGCGATTTTGAAGTACCTTTAGAACTTCAGTTTTCTGTTCGAAAAGCTGAACTGGCAGCCAAGGAAATGACATGGGAGCAACTGTATTCTGCTCTTATGAATTTGTATCAGCAACGCCTTATGGAATGGCATGCTGTCCAATGTTTGTTGCAAGATGAAGATATTGAATTAAATTTTGACGTACCAACCGACATGGAAATGATGCAACTAGCTTCGTCTTTTCAAGCAGACGGGTTAGAGTTCGATGATGATGATGATTTAATTTCGCCTTTTTGATTTTTATAGGACAAATATATGCTGTCAACCGAGTATCGACTTCGTCTTGAGTTTGTTTGCGATCGAATTGCAAAAGGAGAAGAAGTAAAACTAGAAGATATGATTTGGGCAGATAAACTTGCAAAAGCAAACAGGTCTGCAGCGGAAATTTTAAGGAAAGCACGCAGGCGTGCACGCAATCCAGAAATGACTGAAGACAGTTTAGATGGTTTTATGAACGCCTTGGATCTAGGAGACCCAGACCCCACAAATCATCGGGCTACTTTTAAAAGCGCCGATGACATTGTAGAATGGTTTTCTCAAGAAAAAACGGACGACTGGCGTCAACGAGATTAATTCAAATCAATTAAACGATTTAAATACCACTGGGCTTTTAACAGTGACTCAGTACCCCCTTTCTGTTTTTCTCTCCACAAATATTTGGCGACGTTACCTTTTAAGTACCCTTTATATTCTTCTGTGGTTAATTGCGCTTCAATGGCTTCAATGCACTCAATACTTCCAGCGGTGTAATGAGAAGGATGATTAACCGTATCAGACTCTTCCCAAATTTCTGCGTGTTTTTTGAGATAAGTATCCCAAAGAGTCTGTCGTTTTTCTTTGGCAGTAAATTGCTTTTCTTCTTTTTTTTCTTCTAAATCTTTAGCCCAGGGAACAGGACAAATCCCCCCTGGGCAATCGCTAACAGCACCTTCGCTATCTTCTTCTATCGGGCTAAACCACGGCGCTTGGCGGACTGGCGTTTCATCTCCTCCGAGGGACCTTCCAGCATCACAATTAGATCCTTGCCCATCGGTTTGCCGCCCATTGCTACCGACTGCTCCATCGATGGAATGTAACCCGTCATCCCCGGACGTTCCGAGCCGCCTTCCAGATTTAAGGGATTCCTCTCCAGCCCTTGTTCGCATGCTACTAATCCACGGTTGTAATTATCATATAAGGGTACATCATTTTCTTCATTTGCGATAGGTTGTCCAAAATCTGAAAGATCTAAACAACGACACTCGACTTCATCTTTAACGAAAGCATCTAAAAAGTATGCAGGGTTGTTATGAGACATTGTATTAAAACTTTTGGTTTGGCCCTATTACAATAATACTATGGCAAATTTATTTAGTCCCACAGAAGACGAAAGACGTTTACCGGGTAGTTCTGGGGCGGACTACAATGATTTAAATCCAGAACAAGCATATGACACTGATTTAAGACGTGTCGACGAAGAAGATCGCATTTATGCTAAACGGGGTGGGTTAAATACTAAACAGATACTTGGAAAACGCATTAAGGCGGCAAGAACAGCAGGACGATATAGAGGACAAAAAGCGATACAAGAATTCGAAAATAACGGAGAAATTCCAATTAGTGCAAGGCAAATTAACGGAACGATCATTCCTGGTTTAAAGTTCCCCGGATATGGAGACCCTGGAGCTGGGGGAACCAACTACGCAAGAAAACCCAAAGTTAATTTCGGAAGACCTTTTGGTTAAACTTTAGGGAACACAACTTCTTTCGGTTGTGATTGGTATTTACCGTTACGATCGTTGTAACTGGTGGAACACGTAGCACCTTCATAAAATAAAAGCTGTGTAATTCCCTCGTTAGCATAAATACGATTAAACAAACCAGTACAATTACTAATTTCCAAAGTTAGGTAGCCTTCCCAGCCAGCCTCTGCTGGTGTAATGTTTACCAGGATACCGGAACGTGCATAGCTTGATTTGCCAACAGCAACAACAGTAACGTTACGAGGAAGCTTTAAACGTTCCTGAGCAACTCCCAGACAATAACCATAAGGAGGTAGAAGAAAATATTTACCTCGCTCATCCTCTAAGAGTCCTGCAGGATGAAGGATGTCTGGGTCAAAATTTTTAGGGTCACAGTCACCAGCCTGGATCCGACCAAAAATAAGACATTGCTCCGGAGATAGACGAATATCATACCCATAGGAACCAAGACCATAACTTAAAATCTTGCGTCCTTCTTCTTCACGAACGACTGATTCAGTAAAAGGAGAAATCATCTCCTGATTTACCGCGAGATCTCTAATCTGCCAGTCCGCAAGAATCGACATATTGTTTTTGTTGGTCCTAAAAATCTAACAGATAACTCGACCTTTTTCAGAATAAATGTCGACAAAATCCTGTACTCGATCGCCATCCTCTGGCAAATAAACGACAAGAGATGTGCATGTCTTGTGTTCTTGAATTCCTGTGCTACTGTGACGCATCAAAATAGGAGCTGTACGCAAAATACAAACTGGAAAATCAAAAATTTTTTGTTCGTACCGGATCATATCGGGACAGTTTGAAAAGAAAAGACCCTGTTTTATTTCTTTATTCCACCAAGCTTTATATAGTTTACGAAACCAAACAGCATGAGATGATGTAAGAGTTGGAGATGACGCCCGTGTCATTTTCCATTTCTCATTTGTTTTATCCCAGAAATAGGTACCACTGGGAGGAAAAAGATAGACGCTTCCATACCATTCCTGTGCATTTAAACCGTCATCTGTAGGCGTGTAAAAATTAGATGCTTCGACATATGAATTAGCAACTTTTGAGCTAGCAACGTCAAGATCTATCTCCCCCATCAAAGCATGAGCAGAGGAAACCAAATCATAATTTGTAATTAATTCAAAGTCTTCTCTATGCTTACCAGCACCTACCTGGGACATTACGAGTCAGACATTTGATTGTAATCAATTTCAATATAGCGAATTCCAGATTCATCGTTAATGATGTAACCTGCTTTTTCTTTTGGATTAATTTTTTGAGCAGCTTCTATGATTGTGTTCATAGTTTCTGCAAGGTCTTTATCACCATCAGATTCGCTTGCACGTTGAGCTGCATGTAGCTCCGGAATTGTCAAATAGAAAACAGCTCGGTCAGCTTGAGGTTGAAAACAAAGAACACCAGGACCTTCAGCATCCCAGAATTTAACATATTGCTCTCCCATATCACCAAGAATTAAACGCAAAGTAGCGTCTAGCATTTTGACTTTGGTGTCATCCATCTCAGGTCCGATAACAGAACTGATAAGTTTTTCTCTACGTCCCATGGTTTAATAAATCTTGTTTACTTAAAGATTGAAGCATTTTAGGTAATGGTTTATAAATTACAACCATTTTTCCTAATATACCTTTTTTCTTTACAAGTTTTCCCTGTTCGTTTTTTACTTTATCAAATTCTCCAGAACGTATCAAGTATTCAGCAACGCAACGCAAGCGACGCTTAAGTGGTAGCTCAGCATTGGGAAACTTGCCACAAATTGTATCTGGCTGCATATCTTTAAATGCTAATCTTAAACGATTTGCCAAAGTCATATTAGAATTTTCGTCCTCTTCTTCGTATTGACGAACAATTTCTAAATATCGTTTTAAGCAGCTATCGTCAAAAGAACCTTCAGGAGGTAAAAACATTTCTACCTGTTTAGCCAAAGACGCAGGCAAAAACTCTTGATAATTACTTAAAGTAATAATGTGAATATTCACTTTAGCGAATCTGTACGACATTATTATTCCAGCACATCAAAAGCTTTTTTCTGATACATTGTGCTCTTATCTTTTCTATAATCTGAAAGCTGAAGAGGTTTGTTTCGCGAAAACGACTGAACGAGGTGGTTCCAAGGAATACGTATTACTGCTTTCCTGCCTTCGTCTGGACAAACGTTGACATAATGCAAACCTTCTTTCCAACCACGGGTAGGATCTTTTCTGCCAACAGCCATCCAATTTCTAATTGTTTGATCAGAAACACCTAAACGCCTAGCACATTCTTCAGTAGAAATGTATTCATCAGAAAAAGCCTGGGGGTTTAAGGAAGAATTAACATCTTGTTGACTTTGCCAAAAAGAAGCCAAAATGTTTTTAATACCTTTAAGCTCCCATGCAATATCTTCTAAACCTTTACGAATTCCGTGACTCATCAAATTGTTTAGTAAACTGCTAATGTAGAAAAAAAGTCATTTTATGGACTCTGCTGCTCAAGACCCACAAAAAACACAACTTCAAAACCCTGGCCTTGAAATGAGGCCGCCTCAGGTTCCTATGCAAGAAGCTCCACCTTTTGCTGGAGTAGATATTGAGTCCTTAAAACGACAAGCAAGAGAACTTGCTATTCATCAAACTTTAGCGCAAAATCAATATCAAATGCAACAAACTCCACCACAAAGATCTGCTTCGCAATTACCAACACTCCCTAATTTTGCACCGCAACCTGTACAGCAATTTGTACAAGAATCGGCACCAGAAGTTATTTATGTACGAAGAAATCTTACTATTGCAGAAATGATTGTAGTTTTTGCAATCAGTTTAATCTTGGTTTCAGGTGGACAATTTGTATTTAGCGCATTGTCTAATCACTTGCCAAGATTAGAAATTAAAGTAAAATAAGCAAATTTAGGCCACCTATAATTCAATATATAGGTATGGGATCTTATAGGTGGCCAACAGAAAAATTACAGATTTACCAGCGTTAGGCCCGGAGCAGATTGCCGATGCCGATCTGTTAACTATCGTTGACGTAGGAGAAGTTGATCCAGGTTTAAAAAATAAAAAATTAACAATTAATAGTACTAAGCAGTACTTTAACGGATATTACTATTCTGTAACAGGAGGAACCTTAAGCGGATCTGTCACCATTACAGGTGACTTAAGCGTGGAAGGAGATTTCACTCCGACAAATATTACCGCTTCTGGAACAGGTACTTTTGGCACTGTTTTTGTATCTGGAGCAAGCACTTTTAGTGGCTCTGTCGTATTTGAATCTACCGTTTCAGGCGGTACAATTACGGCAACAAATATTAATGCGTCAAGCGGTAGCTATTCAAACTTAACTGTTACAACTTTAAGTCAGCTTGATTCGGGCAACATTTTAGACCTTAGTGGTAATACAGCGACAATTGGAACGGGTACTTTTACCAAAGTAATCGGTAATACGGTTACAGGTACAACCATTCAAGGAACTACTGTAACTGGAACTACTGCTCAATTCGCAACAGGTGTATTTACATTAGTTAGTGGAGCTACTGTATCAGGTCCAGTAGGAAGTTTTACAACTGTTACAGGAACGACTGGAAACTTTGCGGCTTTATCGGGCACAACAATTACTGGTGGAGCAATAACGACACCTTTACTTACAGCAGATTCAGGTGTATTTACTACTAGTCTTTCAGGAGCTGTTGTTACTGGAGATGCTATTAGAGCTACTTCAATTACAGGTGCTTCTGGTGTTTTTACTTCAAATTTATCTGGAGCTACAGTAACAGGTAACTTTATAAAAGGCACTACATTTAGTGGGGTTTCAGGTGTATTTACTACAGTTTTATCAGGTGCAACTGTAACCGGACAAAACGGAAATTTTTCAAACGTTAATGTAGGCAGTGGAAACTTTGGAACAGGTACGGCTACATATTTTAGTGGCACTACTCTCGTTGGCGGAGATATCACGGGTGTTTCTGGTGTTTATACAGCTCAACTGTCTGGGGCTACCATCACAGGCAATGTGGGTAGCTTTACATCAATTACAGCTGAAACAGGCACGTTTACAAACACTCTTGCACTTCCTTCTTTTAGCACAACAGGTAACATTGAATCATCGGGCGATTTACTTGTTAGGCAAAACGCAACAATCAATGGGAATTTAACGGTTCCTAGTGGAGTTGTTTCTGGCATTTCTGGAAACTTTACCAACATAGCTGGAACAGACAGTACTTTTATCGGTACTGTTTCAGGCGCGACAATAACAGGAGATATTGTCAATGCAACCAGAGTTAACGCAGTCACTGGTACGTTTGTTTTACTTTCTGGAACAACCGTTACAGGATCAACTGGTGTATTTACTCAAAGTGTTTCTGGTACAAGGGTATTAGGTACTACTGGAATATTTGCAACCGGCACAATTACTGGTTTAACTGCAACCACTATTACAGGTGTTTCTAATATTTATGCAACAGGGGGTACGTTTACTAACCTTACCGGTACAGCAATTAGCGGAACCACAATTACAGGTGCAACAGGTCAGTTTGCCAATTTAAATGGGACTTCAGGGACATTTACGACGCTATCTGGCACTACTTTAAATGTTGTAACAGGTAACTTTACAACCGGTACCTTTACAAGTTTAAGTGGGGCTGTAATCACAGGCGGAACAGGACAATTTGCTATTGTTGACGCTACTTCAGGAGCATTCGATACATTTACAACAACTACATTTACAGCTGTTACCGGTGCATTCACAACAATTACTGGAGCTACTGGTTTATTTACAGGACAAAACTCATTAATTTCTGGTCAGAATGTCAGCGGTGAACGCGCTGGTTTTCAATACGTAACTGCAGATACCAAGGTTGAATCAACTGTAATCGAAGCAACAGGCACAACCGGAACGATTAGTGGTCCAATTCATTTAGGTGCCAGCGGGACATTTACGTCAAGAGTTTCTGGTGCTTTTATTACAGGAACAACTATTGAATGCGTAACAGTTACTGCTGTTACCGGTAACTTTGACATAGCCAACTTTACCGAAACAACGACAGGTAATGTTGAGGCCTCTGGATATGTATCTGGCGTGTCAGGTATGTTCACAGAACAAATGGCCGGAGCCGCAATTTTTGAAAATAAATATCAATTATCAGAAAGTTTAACAATTAAATCAGGTTTTAACGGACTTTCCATGGGGCCAGTAGACATTAACCCTGGGGTTGTAATTACAATTCCAAGTGGTTCTGTGTGGGGAATATTATAGTCCTATAATAAGAAAATAAAAAAGACGTGTAAAAATGGCCTACGGTAAGGTAAAAGCCAATCAGATTGTTTATGATACCGGTGCAGGAGATGTAACGGTAGAAATCTCGTCTATTCCAGACACTTCTTCTGGCATTGCAACAACTGGAGAAGTATCTGGAGGAAGCTTAAATACTACGGGAAGCATTAGCGGAAATACATTAGCGATTACTAGCGGCGCTAGCGCAGCAACCTTTACTGGTACTGCAGGAAATTTTGTTACAGCAACGTGTGACACTGGCGTTTTTACTTATTTATCTGGCACAACAACTACCGGAACAACTGTTAATTTTACAAGCGGTACAGTAGGCAGTTTTTACGCATCGACTATTAATAAACCAACAGGAGCAGGAACATCATTATTAATTACAGGTGATCGCGTTAACGCTGCAACGGGTATCTTTGGAACAGGTACAGTTACTGGTTTAGCTGCTACGACAATCGCAGCAATTGAAGCAACTGATTTAACAATTACTGCAACAACTGGTATCTATACTTTGCTTAGTGGCGCCACCGTTACAGGTGGAGTATTTAATGGAGTATCAGGTAACTTCGGAACCTTAGGTGTTACTGGAACTGCAAGTTTAACGACAATCAGTGGAAATACTGTTACTGGCAATAACTTACATGTAACTACCACCGCACAATTTGCTAGTGGTGTAAATGTTGCCGCAACAGGAACCTTAGGAGTTTATGACGGGGCAGGCGGCTACATGCGTTTTAAAACGCCAGTCGCCTTAGGACAAGGAAATAGTCAAGAATTTACTACCCCATCTGGTGACGGAACAAGTGGTCAACTACTTGCTACAGATGGCGCAGGTATTCTTTACTGGAAAACAGATAGTGCAGCACCCGGTAGTGGCGAAGCTTTAACTGGAGTCAACCTACAAAGTTTTAGTTTTGTTTCTGGTATTCATGATACTCAGGGTAATGTTTACTCACATGTTTATGCCACGAGCGGTACTTTTGTTAGCGGTTTAAGTTCTAACAGCTTTACCGCATCAACAGGAACCATTACAGGGCTAGCTACAAATAATATTAGCGCTACTGAGGGAGGTGCTTTAACTCTTACTGCAGCAACCGGTACCTTTACTACGGGTACAATTACTGGTTTAACTTCGACCAATGCTGACATCGCTACTGGTACGTTAAGTACGGGTACGATTACTGGTTTAGCTGCTACAACTGGTACTATTACATCTTTATTTAGTTCAACCGGAACAATTACTGGTTTAACTTCAACAACAGCAACAGCAACTACATTTACGTACACCACCGGAAATGTTGAAGAGGCAGGTGTACAAAATTTCCGTTACCCCGCAAATGAAAACAGCACAGGATTAGTTAGTTTAAGCGCAGGAACAAGTACTGGGGGAACAATAGCTCCTTCGGTTACTTATTATTTACCGCGTACAGACGGTACGTCTGGATATGTACTTTCAACTGATGCAGCTGGACAATTAAGTTGGGTAGACAATGGAACTGTAGCTGCTAACGCAACACTAACTGGTTTAAACGTAGTTACTAATGCAACAGCTAACTCATTAGCTGCAAACACTGGCACCTTTACATCGTTAACAGGCACTACAACTACAGGTGTTACCGCAACTTTTACTACTGGTGTTTTTACAAACACAGTTAGCGGATCAACTGTAACCGGATTATTTATTTATGCATCACAAACCGTTCAGGCTAGCAATGGAAGCACTGGGGCATCGTTGACGACAGCTGGACTTGGCATCAAAAATGGAAAAGATCTTACAATTGCAGTAGCAAACGTTGGCAATAACTTTACGCTTACACTACCGGGTTCTGCGCCAACATCAGGTTATATTTTAAAAGCTTCTACTGGTGGTGTCCTTGAATGGGCGGCTGAAAGCTCGATTGGGAACGACGCAACACTAACCGGTTTAAACGTAGTTACTAGTGAAACAGCTAACTCATTAGCCGCAACAACCGGTACGTTTACCTCCTTAACAGGTACTACAACTGTCGGCACTACCGCAGCGTTCACTACAGTTAGCGGAGCAACTGTTACTGGTGGCAATATCTATGCAACAGGTACCATTAGTGGCGGAACAGTTTATGCAGAAAGTACTATTAGTGGCGGAACAGTTTATGCAACAGGTACTATTAGTGGCAATTCAGTTTCTACAGCTGCTGTCGAATTAACTGCAGAACAACTGAGTATTAAACAAAATGCTACACAAGGATTCCAATATCCCGCAGCTGAAAGCAGCACAGGAACAGTTAGTTTAAGCGTCGGAACTACTACTGGAGGAACAGTAGCTCCTTCCGTTACTTACTACCTGCCTCGTGCTGATGGCACCTCTGGATATGTACTTTCAACCAACGCAGCCGGACAGTTAAGTTGGGTAGACAATGGAGCCATAGGTGATAATGCAACGTTAAGTGGTTTAAACGTAGTTACTACTCAAACAGCTAACTCATTAGCTGCTACAACCGGTACGTTTACTTCCTTAACAGGTACTACAACTGTCGGCACTACCGCAGCGTTCACTACAGTTAGCGGAACAACTGTTACTGGATCATTTGTTTATGCATCACAAACCGTTCAGGGCGGATCAGCATCGGCCTTCAGTCAGTTAAGCAGCACTGGAGTTACGATTAAAAACGGCAAAGATTTTACAATTGCAGTAGCAAACGTTGGCGGTAACTTTACGCTTACGTTCCCAGGTTCTTCACCAACATCAGGTTATATTTTAAAAGCTTCTAGCGGTGGTGCCCTCGAATGGGCAGCTGAGAGCACACTTGGTGATAATGCAACACTAAGCGGTTTAAACGTAGTTACTACTCAAACAGCTAACTCATTAGCTGCAACAACCGGTACGTTTACTTCCTTAACAGGTACTACAACCGTCGGCACTACTGCAGCATTCACTACAGTTAGCGGAGCAACTGTTACTGGTGGCAATATCTATGCAACAGGTATCATTAGTGGCGCAAATGTTTATGCAACAAGTACTATTAGTGGCGGAACAGTTTCTACAGCTTCTACCGAATTAACGCCAGAACAACTGCTTGTTAAACAAAATGCTACACAAGGATTCCAGTATCCCGCAGACGAAAACAGCACAGGAATAATTAGTTTAAGCGCCGGAACTACTACTGGAGGAACAATAGCTCCTTCCGTTACTTACTACCTGCCTCGTGCTGATGGCACCTCTGGATATGTACTTTCAACCAACGCAGCCGGACAGTTAAGCTGGGTAGACAATGGAGCCATAGGTGATAATGCAACACTAACCGGTTTAAACGTAGTTACTGGTCAAACAATTAATTCATTAGCAGCAACAACCGGTGCATTCACAACAGTTACTGCAACCACTGGTGTTTTTACAAGCTCACTTAGTGGAACTAGTATAACTGGAGGTACCATAAGAGGAACATCTGAGGTTGGTGCGATAGGCGGCCCAACTTTAACACCAACTGGACTGAAATTTACAAACGCTAAAAACCTTACGATTACCGTCGCAACTGTTCCCTCTAACTTTACGCTTACACTACCGGGTTCTACACCAACATCAGGTTATATTTTAAAAGCTTCTACTGGTGGTGTCCTTCAGTGGGCAGCTGAAAGCACGATTGGTGATAATGCAACACTAACCGGTTTAAACGTAGTTACTGGTCAAACAATTAATTCATTAGCAGCAACAACCGGTGCATTCACAACAGTTACTGCAACCACTGGTGTTTTTACAAACACAGTTAGCGGATCAACTGTTACTGGAACATTTGTTTATGCATCAAATCAGATTAGTGCTAGCAATGGAAGCACTGCGGCATCGTTGACGACAGGTGGACTTGGCATCAAAAATGGAAAAGATCTTACAATTGCAGTAGCAAGTGTTTCCAGTAACTTTACTTTACAATTACCTGGAAGCCTGCCAGCTTTTGGCACTGCTGTAAGTACTGGTAATTACGCGCTGATTGCAACTACTGGCGGTGTTGGACAATGGGTTCCTCAAGGTCGTGCTGCTGTTAAATCTGGCACTGTTTTAATAGGAAATTACGCTTTAGACGTTAGTGGAGGGTGTATTCAATATATCACTTTAAGTGCAAACACAGCGCTGACAAACACTAACTTTGCAGAAGGAGACAGTGTTTTCCTTCAAGTTACAAACCCTGGATCACAAGGTTCACTATATACTTTAAGCTATCCTGAAGGAACCATTTTTGTGGGTCCAGATGGAAATACCGCACCAACATTGACAAGTGGAGATTATTTCTTATTCTGGAAACTGAATAGTACTTTCTACGCTTCGCGTGTTGGAGGATTTGCGTAATGGATTTAGTTTCTACAATATTTAAAGGTGCAATTACAAAAGCACCAGCTGAATACGAAGGATCAGTAGTCTTTGCAAACGCTTCTGCAAATGCAAATACAAGTGTTAAATCGTTCTTTTTTACAGAGACTGGAGGATTTGGCACTAACCATGCAGCAAGTGTAAGTCTTAGTGGAAATGCACTTACAGTAGCGATGCATCCAAGTGGAACTTTTGTTGCGGTTGGGATATCAGGGAGTAGCCCTTATGTACAAGTCTTTAATTACACTAAAGAAAGTGGTTTTGGTACTGCATTAAGTAATCCGCAAAGTTTACCAAGCGGCAATGTTGTTGATGCAGAGTACAACCAAGCCGGAACTATTTTAGCTCTTTGTGAAGGGCAAACTAACTACCCTTACATGTCTGTTTATAGGGTAAATAGTAATGGAACACTAGGTGCAAAATTCGCAAGCCCAGCTTTTGGCTATGGTTCTCCTGGTAAAGGCATTGCAATTGACCCAGACAGCTATGGGCTTTTTCAATCAATGGGTAGCATTTATCATACAAATAATTATGATTTAGCTGGAACAGGAGCAATTTCATTAGGAACTTATAGAACACTTGATTTAGGTCAAGAAGTTGTCACGGTCTATGAAAGAAGCCTAGCTGTAACTAAAACCAGTACAACAGGCACAAAATCTTATGCTATTGGTAATAGTTCTAGCCCATATGTAGTGGCCTATCCATACACAGCAACCAGCAATGGACTTTCTTTTGGCATAAAACACAGTAATCCTCAGGTGGGAATTTCAGGGGCCACCTATGGAGTTACTTTTGCTCCAAATAGCGATGCGATTTTTTGTGCGACGCAAACCTCGCCCTATCTTGTTGCCTATACATGGAGCGAAAATAACGGTTTTGGAACACGTTTCACACAAACTTTATCAAACGCAGCACGAGCAGTTGAGACAACGCCTGCATATTCAAACGGAACATATCATGTAATTGTAGGAAGAAGCGGCACTACTCAATCCGCTTATTTAGTTTCCGGCACAACGTTTAGCAACGTTTCGACCGTTTCTACTGCCGGAATTGTTCATGATATAGCCGTGCATCCAGGATAAAAAATAGTGTACAATTTTTAAAAAGCCTTTTTAAAAATGAACATTGAATTTGCTCAACAAGCATTAATGGAGCGACATGCTGAAGTAGAGCTGTACCAATTCAATATCGATAACTACAAAAAAGCCATTGAAGAAATCGATCAGTACTATTCTGAACGACGTGGGATGAAAGAGTTTCGTGACTCATTAAAAGATCTGTTAGAATCAAGTGAAACGGAACAATTAAAAGCAATTATCATTCGTGATGTAATTGCAAAACAGTTAGCAGAGGAAACCGAACAATGAGCGTCTATGTTTTACTAAATGACGATGGGGCTGTAGAGCGTTATCCGTATTCGTTTTGGGACTTACGTAATGACTATCCCAACGTATCTTTTCCAAAGGATCCAGCTGCTGAAGTCCTGGAAGACTATAACGTTCGGATTGTAACGTTTACAACGCCCCCTGAAGTAGCATACAATCAAGATTTATCTGAAAGTGTTGCCTTAATTGATGGCGTTTGGACTCAA